>Ga0126342_10017793_pt1 | contig 12254 bp, 17 predicted proteins | sample Cyp1metagenome_FD_92528 | JGI IMG/M metagenome (GOLD analysis project Ga0126342, IMG submission 92528) | Coral microbial communities from Lord Howe Island, Old Settlement Bay, Australia - Cyphastrea 1 metagenome | ecosystem: Host-associated > Invertebrates > Cnidaria > Coral ... | reverse complement strand
TGTCCAGAGGGCATGGCCAATAGTGGACCCAACATGGCAATAGTGGAAACTTTTTTCCCAACTCCAATTTTTTCTCCAATACTAAAAGTCAATTAGCTCCATTTACTTTTAGTATTGCCAAAAAACTCATGCAGAATCTAACAGAAACTAACCCTAATCCATGCAAAATCCATACTCTATCTATAAGAAACCCAACCAAATCCATTCAGAATCCATCAGAAACCCAACAAAACCATGGAGAATCTATCAGATACATATCAGATACATATCATGATCCCAGCCAAAGGGTTCCAAAAATTTACTATTGGAATGCTGAACCCCCCCTAAAAAAAAAATAGGGGGGGATTTACTATTGTGCAGCCAACATTATGATAAATCCTAGTCAGTTGCCAAAATCCACCTAGGTTCTTCCCCCCAAACCTTTCCAACCCTCCAAGCGTCCCCACTTCGCTTTCGCCTTGGACATGGCCGACTTCGGCACCGGCGACTTTTCCCGCGCCACGGCGCCCGCGGCGCTGGACACCACGCTGCCCCCAGACGTGGTGGGCGGCGCAGCCGGCCGCGCGGTGGGGGAGGCCGGGTGGGACCCGGGCGGACGGGTACCGGCCTGGCTGGCGATGGTCTGAACGGCGCGGTGCTGCACCTGGCGTCCCAACAGCGCGATTTGGTGAACAAATGATGGCCATTTCAGCTACCTAGAGCTGTACCAAAGCCATAGAACTTGGGGGGGTTGGAATTTAACAAAAAAAAACCTTGGACATGGTAGGTACCCCAATTTAGGGTTCTGAAATGGCCACGGCAACTGTTGGGTTTGAGGTATAAACGTACTGGGAGGTTGTTATGAACCAACTTATAACTGGGTGGCGCCACCTTAGGGAGAAAATCTCTTCCAATTTCGATGGTTAAAAGGAAAACTCTGCGGAAAAGCATGGTTTTTGCATCTATTGATGTCTTCCTAGGCGAAAAAGTATCATCCAATTCGAGGATAAGTGGATGGCAGGTGGGAAGTGAAGTGGGGTGGTAAGACTCTTGTGTGCTACTCGGCAGTTGCTGACCTGTTTCTGAATGTTTTAGTTACTGTAGCTATTTTAATATTGGGATAGATGGATGATCGTAATGAGTACTGAGGGAATCCAATACATTTAAGATCATTTAAGTGGGCAAATGATGGAAAATGACGGAAAATGATGATCAACCCTGATTTTTTCATATGTTTTCCATTTTTTGGGGGCTTCCGAACACTTTGACACAACATGACACAACCCCAAGCAAAGTTTGCTGCGTGCCTGCGGCTCTGTCTGCACCTCCACCTGGTCGGTGGAAACCCAAGGGGGTTGAAATTGGTCAAAGCTCACCACCTACCCTCTGGTATTTTAACAGTTTGCTATGGAAAATGGCCCAGTTCTATTAGATTTACCATGATTTACCTATTAAAAGTGGTGATGTTCAATAATTTCTTTGTATGTTGACCGGAGGCTATTCACCTGGATTACAACCCAAAAATGCCAATCTGGATGCCCTGCCCAACCTCCGCCCTGTTGGCGGATGGAACCTTGGGGCGCACCTGGCGACAGAAATGGGATGTTTACCCTCTGGTAATTTGTTACAGTTTGCTATATGAAAATGGCCATTTAGAGTGGATTTACCAATTGAAAATTGTGATTTTCCATAGTTATGTTAGTTTACCAGAGGGTATCAGCAAAATGAAAGGGTTGAAATATGTTGACATTGATTTCATCAAGATGGGGCTGACCTTTGAAACCCCTGAGGGCCATGTTCGAGCAAAAGAACAGCTTTCTAATAAGTAAAAACCCGCAGAGCAACAAACACCCTTTGCCAAAGGAGTCAATCACGGTGGGAAGATCAGAGAAAAAGAAATCCTTCAATGAGCTGTGGTATTAGATAGAACATGAATGAACATGATAAAACTATATGGAACTATAAAATGGAAATGAAGTTGTTTTTACATGCGAATGGTGGGGGGAGAATTCACCTGAAACGACATGTCCTGCAGCTCCTCCACCGAGACATTTCTTGCCCGGGCCATGTGACTATGAACAGAAAACCAGCTTCACCTGGATGTCCATTCCCCCATGGTACCCTCTGGTAAACTAACATAGCTATTGAAAATGGCCATAGAAATAGTGGATTTTCCCATCAATAGCATGGTGATTTTCCATAGTTATGTAACAGTTTACCAGAGGGTAAATTGAGCTTTGACCCCATCCAAAACCCATCCCCTTGTTCTTTTCCAGTCTCCACATGTGAGGTGACTTGTGCTTGGAGGATAATCATCACCCTGTTAAACGTGGCTGATAGCTGTGGTTTCTAACCAGTTAAACGATCAGTAGGATGATCATCCAAGGATGATGAGTTTCTATGTTTCATGATCTGTCTAGTTATATGCATTATCCCTATTATCATAGATGATCTCTACTTTTTCTGACTACAAAAAAGGTGGCTAAACATGGTCAAACCATGTTAAACCCATCTAGTTTCATGCAATCCCATCCTATTTATCCGCCTTGCCACGGCTCAGAACACCTGAGCCTGGGCGCGTCACCTGGAGGTCAAGTTCAGCAGCCAGAAACGACCAAGTCTGTGGCAAGATCAATGAGAACTGGTTGGTTCAATGGATTGGTTTAAGGGAAAATCTACAGGAAACCATGGTTTTTACCACCAAATATAGGGTTTTCCTGTAAAATTTCCCTTAAACCAATTCTATGGTTGGTGGCTTTAAACCATCTTGAAACATATGAAAGTCAATGGGAAGGATGAAATCCCATATATGAAATGGAAAATAAAATTCATGTTCCAAACCACCATTTTGCATCATTTTGGGTAGCGCACTGTCTTGGGGTGAGAAGACAGTACTTTGACTGGAGTGACACGACGGTCAAGGTGGCTTCAAAGCCTGGGATAACAGCAGCCGGCCAAGCCTGGAAGAGAGGCCTCCCCAATCCGGCAAACAATGATGAAACTCAACAGCACAAACAGCCAAGGCTTGGCACGTCGGCAGGCTCTGACTGGAAGGGCGGTTGACACAAACCCCAAAAGCTGGATAAAAAATGGGCACCAGAGCAGCAATCACCCACACGGCACAACAAGACCCCATCATCATCGTACCACTGTGAGAGCAAGGCAGCTCATGCCCACCCCATCTTTCACCGTCATCTCTCGGGCGCTTCTGCAACAAGCCACGTATGTGAGAAAGCTGATTCTCTAACATAGCCTGTTTGTTCTGGTTCTGAGTCTTGATCTGGCCGTGAAGTTGTGGAGACTGAGCTTGCCTTTGGGCCTGGAGATTCAACACCTGTTGAGACTGATGGTGGGTGAACTCCCGGAACTGCCCATCAATCTGTGTTTGTTTCTGCATCAACTCAAGGTTGATGTTCTCCTTCACAATGCCAGACAATTCCACAAACCGATCCAGGTGTTGTGAGACAAACGGATCACTGCATGCTGGGACAACGCATTCCAGTACCAATACTTGGATACACAGAAACAGTGCTGCTCTGAGGATGTTGGGGAGGGACAGAGCACGAGGGTCTGCCCCCCCTTTACGATCACCCAATTGAGAACACGGCTGACATGAAACTCCTGCACTCATCACGGCAGCATGATTGCGCTTGGACCACACTTCGGCAATCACTTGTGGACAGCCAACATCACCGATCACATACTCACATCCTCCATGAACCATGTGTAAGTCCACCAGAGGGGCATCTGAGTCAACAGCAACCATGGTCTGCATCCCAATGGCATGGGCACCATGTGTCATTTCAACTAACCCGCAGCAAGCATCGACCAGTTTGAAGAAGTCCTCCCATGCATGCTGTACGTGATACAAGACCCTAGTAACATCATCCACCTTCAGCGACGGAATAGAGAAAAGCTGCACCAGGACAACATCCAGAAGGGTGAGCACATCAGAAGCACCATCAAAGAGGCCACCAAGCACCAGAATGGAACCAGTGAGAACTGATCTGACCAAATGGCGCTCATGCACAGGACCAAAGACATCAACCTTGACCACATCGGAGAACCTACCTCCAGTGTCGACAACTGCAAGATCCATGATGAGATCCATGGCACGAAACGGTGAACAAAACGCTCTACGATCGGCAGGGCACGGCCGCACCTGCTGGTAGGTGTAGAGCCCACGGCTGTTCCAAACCACCAACCAGAGAAATTTGGGATGTTCCATTCCTGGAATTCACATTCAAGATTTACCAAAAAAAACTTTGCCAAATGAAATGGGAAATCATCAGAAATCCCGGGGAAATTCCAGCCATTCATATACGTTCAAGAGATGTGCCAGCAGATTTAACATGTTCAAAATGAAAGCATCGGAAAGATGGTGGATTTTCCCTCAGATGTCAAATATATTCAATTGATCATCGGAGTGTCCGGCCATGCTCAAGAAGTAATTCATCAGAGAAGTGGTGGTTTTCCAGAAAGCTGCGGCATGCTGGGGATCAAGCCTGGCAGCCCTGGCAATGGAAAATCATGGGGAAACCAAGAATTCAAGGATTTCTTCCATCAGGATCCAACTACCTATCCAAGGTTACGGATGCATTCGCCTTCCAAAAGATTTCAAGGCGTGGATTTCGCCATCTCCAGTCCAACCAGGGCGCGGGCGTGCAGCCTGTTCCCTGAGCCCCACACCCACTTGTTCTTTTGCGCATCCCACTCGCGCCAGTTGGTCCTAGGCTTCAACTTGGATTTGTCGCCATCGGAAACCAAAAAAGTCCGGAAACAACAAATGAGAACATGGCTGTATCCTCCTCTTCCTGATGGCCATATCTGAGATCCGGACTTTTGTGTTGCACCTTGCCCTTCATTCACTTCTAGCCACAGCTCATACCTCGAGGGAATACGAAGGCCGTCTGTTCATGCCGTGAATACAACTTGGAAGCTACAGTATGTGTTGCCATGTTTCATAATTTAGGTACGAGTAGCCTGATATCCGCTGCTTGCGCGTTGTTTTCTTGTAGCTTGCTGAAGCTTGCCGCTGCATAAGGGTACAAATCAAGGTCTCCTTTTGAAAACTGCAAAGCCCTGACCATTCCTGGCCCCAACACTTTCAATACAATACAAGCATTTGAACATCTTCTTACTGGTGGGAAACGTAGGGGATGGAGGTTGGGATGATTGTGAAAATAGATGAAAATTGGATCAATGGATTGGTTCAAGGGGAACAAAATCTTAACCGGAAACCATGGCTTTTCCCACCAAATATGGGTTTCTCCTGTAGATTTTCCCTTAAACCAATCCATGGATCCATGGATTGGATCATTCCGCCCTTTCCCTAGCAATTAATTAAGCACCAGCATACGGCCAACCTGAGTTTCCGGCCCCTCTGGACTATGCGCCACACCATTGCTTCGTGCCTCCTAGGAGGTACCGGGAGCCCTGTCTTTCCCCCCCCAAAAAAGGGGGATGGGAAGATGACTCTCCACCTGGAAAATGAAAAACATTGGCTTTGGAAGATCATTTTTCCATATTGTTCCTACTGGAAAATGATGAAACTCGTCGTTTTTTTGGATTCCACGGTGGATTCCTTGAGTAATCACAAAACTGGTGGTTTTCTCGAAAACAGAATGACACCAAACTGCAGGTGTCGTGGTAAGAGTTTCGAGGCATCCCCAAGATTCAAGCCACCCCACCAAACAGTGAATGGATGGGAAAAATCTACCGGACAATCACATGTTTTCAATGTTTCCCACCAGATATGGGTGATAAACCCTGCCCATTTCACCAACGAACCAGCCGCAGTCGTCAGGAAGCCTTGACTGCTTGGAAGCGCTTGGCTTTCGCAATGCCCCAGGTGTTGGTACTGAGACCTTGGAAGGACACCATTGGGGGCCCCTTTTGGGATCAGGTTGGGCATTTAACACATGCCTCAAAATTTGCGTTTGACCCATCCCTAGAAATGTGAGTGAAGATTTTTGGGGGGACATTTGAGCCATAATGAGCCATAGCCAGTGAGTTCAGGCTTTATGATCTATGCAGGTTCCATGAAGGAGGAATACTGAATACCCCACGAAAGTAAGGCCATATCCAGTGACTGGCCGTGGCCGTGGTTAGCCATGGTCAGGCACATGGCCACTGTCCGCAGCCCCAGAACTCGGGATGACTTAGTCCACTTTGACGCCCTGGGCTCCAAAATGCTCCCTATTTTGTATCGAAGATCAAGATCCAACCATCATCCAACCACCCCGGCCGCGATCTCGCGGCCCCCAACTGCGGTAGATGAAATATGCGCCGGAGGCAGGCCAGTAGGTCTCACCTGCGCCATGTCTCGTCACTGCTGGGCGGCGGTTAGGGCTCTAGATATAGATATATAAATAAAGGTGTATATATATATATCAATTATATATATATGTGTGTGTATAACTTAGAATTTAGAATCAAAATAGTTGCAGCTATAACTCTGTTTTTCAATGGGAATCCCAACAAAGACATGACAAAGACATCGAAGAGTGTTTTGAGGATGGTTTAAATGGTATCACCTCAGGAATTGAAGGTTTCCAGCAATTCTGCTGCGCAAGTCTGGGGAATGGGTGAATAATTAATTACCGGGCACCCTGCTGTTAATATTCAAACATATTGACAGAATGGTTATTGGGAGGTTCATCTAGCTGTGTTTGGCACTTTGCAGGGAAAAAGTGCCAGATCGATTTCGGCGCCAACTGGTTTCTAAGGTCCGAAAAAAACAGTATAACATCTCCATTGGAGAGGTTGCACCGGATTAGTTGCTGACCTGTTCAAACGAAACATCCGAGTGCTTCCAAAAAAAACGGGCATAAACACACATCGTTCGAACCCAAAGAATGGCCATAATCTATCCTGCAAGATAGTGCCCGCAGTTATAAGTTGGTTTGTAAACCTTAGTAACTATAGTTCGATATCTAACCCTAGTGACTTCGTGAAATTGGAGTTATGTTCACCAACTCTGCGATTCCGAACTGGGGCATGGTGAAACAATAGTCCAAACATGGTGGAGATCATTGGCACAGCGGCTGGCCCCTCCATGTGTTGGCCATCCTTTCAACCTCCACTTGGAACTGATAATATGATAGTATGGGAATAATATGATAATATATGATAATATCATAATATGATAATATTATATTATATACTCTAAGATCTCAGGCTGTCTCTGCAAAAATATCTCAGCCATTACTGCTAAGCCCAGCCATCACCGGTGGTTTCCGGGTCACCGCACGTTGGTTCACTCGGAACTGCGGCGCCAGACGCTCCACGAAGAGAACGTTCAGCCAATCGTTCTGGAAACCGCCCAGCTTCACCGCCCGGAGGTGGCGCCTCAAAAACCGCGAACGAAGACCACAGCGTCGTTGGAAAACCATAGGAAAACCATAGGAAAACCATGGGAAAATGCGGATTTAACGGGGAGTTTATATGTTCAACGGCAAGCCGTTTATAATCTTCATGGGAAAATCGATGGTTTCCGGTGACGATTTTCCCCAACAAAACAATCCATTGAATAGTGTGAGATTAATATATAATAACAAAATGATACTAAATGTAACTAACCAACTCCAATTTGGGGTCTGACTTAACATGGGGGATAGCTCCAATTCTGTCAGTGTTGGACAAGTGATGTGTAAACATCGAATTTTGGCTACCTACTGGCTACTCTTGATCTACCTCAACCCATGGCAGTTTTTTGAGGTTTTAGGCAAAATGAGGTGTTGAACTCTTGGATTTATAATGTTAAGGGGCGCCCCATTTTTGGGCACTCTCTGCTGACTTACAGTATATATCAATATATATCAGTATATACGTGAATACCAGAATTGGGAAATCATCATGCAACATCAGTCTGTGAAAATGACCTCTGAATTGTGTACATCTTCTCAGTTGTGTTTGGAAAAACACCCAACTAAAAACCCATGAAACCTGCTGTCAGGACCAGCCAGAAACTGTAACATAGCGAAATGATGCGAAATTGAATCATAAGCAGCAGAATGATGATATGATCTCCAGCTCAACGTGATCAAACTCCACCATGGTCTTCTTTCTACACCCTAGTCATCATAATCCCCGAGAAATCCCAAGTGTCAAATGGCATCACCATGTGTCACCAAATGTCCATCAGCCCCATCCCGCAAGCGTCCCCTGGGTCCCCTGGGTCCATCTGGGTCCCCTGCCATGCTGCTGGACTGCCACTACTGGCCGGCGAGCCGGGCAGGGTGCCCGTGGGCGATCCTGGGAAAGGCCTCGGAACTTCCGCATCCAGTGAGGAATGGCCATATCCCATCAAATGGCCATGAAAAATCTTGGAAATCTATAAAAATCATACAAAAATCTCAGAAATTGGGAGACATCGATGTCATAGATTTATATATATATATACATATGTATATTATATATATATAGAGATGTTATCGATTTTCAGCATGAAATGGCCAGTTGTTGGTATCCCAGCAACCACTGGGTGACCCTGCAAGGAGCCAAGGCTCTCGTTGGTGGTTTGAATCGACAACCTAGGCTGACCACCTGGCTGCAGGGTGGACTCGTAGACCCCATGGTGGCTAATTCATGGCTAATTCATGGCTAATTCATGGCTAATTCATGGTTAATTAATTAGTAGTTACTTGATTGTTAATGATTAATCTAATGGTTAACAATGACTGATGAACGGTCAGCTTAATCTCGCTATTTCGAGGATGCTGAGATTTGACGGTGGCACCCCATCTGAGTTACCCATGAAAAATGGGTGGATTTTCCATCGTTTTTGTAACACGTTACCAGAGGGTAAACATCAAGTCAAACAATCTTAAACATCAGTTGAGTAGTGGAACTGGAGAGAAAATTCATGCACACCTGCAGTTGGCTGCTGGCTGGGCAGGAAAAACGGCAGCTCAACGCAGAATCAGGCCCTGATTCTCCTAGAACTTGATGAAGCGAGGGCAAACCAGTGAAACCATCCGGAGAAATTACATGAAATTACAGTGATTCACTAACCTGAAAAGTTCGACCATCTTGGGGCCCAGTTACCCATGTTACCCCAACTTCAATCACCGATCACCTGGGATGCCCTCCCTGATGATCCTGATCCCCCAAAACTCGCCACCTGTTTCCAGATCTTTCCTGAGATTTGGCGCCAGCGAAAACGATGGAATGTTGGAAGGTCAGCATGTGAGACATTGTTCAGGGTACGTGGTGGCAAAATTACCATTTAGAGTCGTTGGGAAAGACCAAGCATTAGGCTAAGTCCTTGAGTGGAAGGATTGCATGGTGATTGGTTGAGATCAAAAACAGCACCAACCAACAGTGAGCCACGAAAAGTGGCACAAGTTAATGATGTTAATGTGCTGATGTGCTGTAATGAGTATACCAACCCCGTTTTCATCACTCTATCAATGAATCAAACATCACTTGCCGTGAGGCCGATCGCTAGTGGAAAACAGCGATCAGGGAATCTCAGGGGCCACATGTGACCCAAAGGTTTTGTTTGCCACAAAAAAGGGGACCCAAAAAACGTCCAAAAAACAATGGTTTCCCATGGTTTCCCATGGTTTCCCATGGTTTCCCATGGTTTCCCATGGTTTCCCTATCAAAACAGACCAATTTGGATCAATTTGGATCAGTGCACGGTGGCTTCTCCCGCGACTCCCGCGGGTCTGCCTTTTGTCTTTCACCATCAGACCGGCTTGCGCAGTGAATCATCGGTGCCGTCTTGGCACCAGTGGTGAAACGGCCGCAGCCGCTAAGCCTCACGACTTCGAAAAAATGGGAGGTGGTTTGTGGCATTGGATAACCATGGTAACATATGGTAACCTTTTGCTAAGTTGAAGGATCACACAACTTAGATGCCCACCCATATTTTTTCAAGGAAAAACTCTCCGAAGCCGCTGGGAATTGCAGAGACACCAGGCGTGATGATGGCATGCAATGTCAGTGTGGCTGCGAAGTGTTCCGAAGATTTCATCACACCAAAACTAACCGCAGCTTAAAAGGCTTTTACTAAACCCCCAGATCATCCTAAAATCCAGTTAAATCATCAGAGGTTTCCCCCTCTTCTGGTTAAACCCGGTTAAACCACCACTTTTCTGCTTCGTAAATCCACCCTTTTTTTGGGGTCTAAGAAGGTCCCTTTCACCTGCACCAGTGCGCCACAGGAGATGCAGCAGGCACTCCGGGGCCTGGCGAGGTTCACCGAACAATGGGGATGGAGCTTGGAAAGTTAGGTTTTTTTTCAAATTGACCATTGAAACAATATGGATCTAACTGGGAAAATCATGGAAAATCGGGATTTGACTAGGATATATATACTAGGATATTTCAGAATTTTGTCATTGGAAAAATGGTGACTTAACCTAGGTGAAAAAATGTTGGTGAATCATCTGGTGGAATGGGGCGCCGGAAACCCCATGGTTTATCCCCAAAATCCAATGGTCTGTCTAAGAATAGGGATTTCAGATGTGGAAATAATGACATATAACTATCCAACAATATGAGACGGGTGTGTGATGGTATATACATTATGTACAGTAACCATAAGAAAAAACCGTGTGACCTTAATTGGGAATAGAATAGGAATGAATAGGATACATTATGTAACCAAGTATATCCATTTTCTTAATGGATAGTGTGGATGCATCCCCCACCCACTGGCTGGCGACATCCTGGTGTTGACTGGCAATGCGGCCGGGGGATAATCCGAAGTTTTTGGCAACGACCCAAAAACAGAGAAAGAGAAAGTGCCAACCAAGATATCTCAAATAGCAAAAAACAGTGGTGATTTCTATCTTTTTGAATCTTTTTGTGTGTTAAACCATCAGAACTGAAACTAAATTGTGACCTATATAACCAACCAAGATTTTTGAACTCAAAAAAGAAACTTAGGTGTTTATAATTTATAAATAAATATATATATATATACAAACCATAATAACAAATTCTTAACCCAGTCAAGGGGGGGGTTCTGATTATCCACCTTCCTGCGGCGCCGCCGGCCTAGCCCTGGTACCGGGGGCTGACCAGGCACGTCGCAAACCTGAACACTTTGGGAGTCCATGAGTTTCCCGGGGAAAATCATACAGTGAAATGGTGTGGTTTTCCAGGAGGGTCTGCCAAAAAGAGTCCGAAGGAGAAAGGCAAGGAACAAGAACTGGGATCTTAGAAACCGACTGAGATTTATGATCAGCCACAAGTCATATATTTGATGATGGTTGTTGGTGTTTCAGAAACAGAACCATAGATTTAAAGAACGAAATCCCGAACGGAAAGAATCTAAAAGTTTGGGGGCCCTGGACGGTGATCAAAGTTGGGCCTGAGAAACACCACAACGGTTGGTAGTGTTCCCCTCTGGGGATGGTACCAAAATATACGACCAATTGGATGTAAGAAAAGAGAGAGAGAGAGAGTATATGGATGCATATGGATCCATTGTTCTTCGTAAGGAATTCCACCTTCCTCCATTTCATCACCCATAATGATGCTATTAAATCATACTAAATCTCGCATGTCTTACCTTTCAAAACATCCACTCTTTGACTCCTTGAGCTCGCAAGATTTCCGCCAGGGTGCCTGTGGCCGACTTGGGTCGCGAAGAACCCGAGTAGTGCCCATGTGCTGAATCCAAGCTTGCCGCAAAGTGAGAAAGACCTTGGCGCGGATGACACATCCCAGTGGGAGCCCTCTATAAGGACAGTCCCCAACTCGACTCAAGGTGTTTAATTTTTTCTGTCCAAGAAAATACTTGAAGATACACCCAAAAAAAACATCAAAAAATTGATTCTACTAGTTCGTTAGTATCAGGTCTAAGAGTCTCTTCAAAAATAATAAATAACAACATGCCAAAAACATCCAAAAACGGTTTGAGGCCGCCAAGCTCATCTGCATCCAACCCTGGATCCCCCATCTCCCCCACCACAGTGGCCTTGCTGCCGCGCCCGCGCTGCACCGTCCAAGCGCCCCGCCGGCGCCGTGGCCGGGCGCCGCTTGGGCGGCGCCGTGGCGACCGCCGCGTCCAGCGCCAGGGCGCGCTGCTCAGCGGAGGCGCGGAGCTGGGCGCGCCTGCGGAACCACATTTAGATGTGGACGTTTACCCTCTGGTAAGCTAACATAGCGAACTGGAAAATCACCATCTTTGTAACCGAAGGAAGTTTAGAAGTGAAACTTCCGACAATATGGACAGTTGAAAAGCAGAGGTGAGAAGAGTCAGAAGAGAAAGAGTAAGAGGACAGAAGATACAGATGCGCGAAAAGGTAGGAAAGTCG
>Ga0126342_10017792_pt1 | contig 12254 bp, 8 predicted proteins | sample Cyp1metagenome_FD_92528 | JGI IMG/M metagenome (GOLD analysis project Ga0126342, IMG submission 92528) | Coral microbial communities from Lord Howe Island, Old Settlement Bay, Australia - Cyphastrea 1 metagenome | ecosystem: Host-associated > Invertebrates > Cnidaria > Coral ... | reverse complement strand
TCGTGGGCTGCTCTGGCTCTGGTGCTGCTGCATTCTCAACATTTGCCTTTCCCCTTCGCTTCTTAGATGTCACCTCTGCCTCAGAAACCTTTGTCTTCCTACGCTTGGTGGGCTTGCTCGTGGACTGCTCTGGCTCTGTGGCTTCAGCATGTGGGGGATCGGCCATCTTGCTGGGTTTGCTGTCCTCCACCTGGTCATGTGCTTTGTGCTTTCTGCTTCGCTTGCTAGATGCCTTTGCCGCAGAAACCTGCCCTTTTTTCATTGCATCCAACCTCTCATGGACTTCTGCGTCTGTCATGTGCGTTGTTGAGAACCCACACGCGGCTGCTGAAGGGCGGCTACGTGCAGCTGTGCTCTCTGCAGCTTGTGTGTTCTTGCTATCAATGGCTGTGTGGTCAGTGTCAGCTGGTGTGTGGTTCTTCTTCTTCCTACCTCGTGGTTTCTTGGGACATTGTGCATCAGGGTTGACAAATTTGTTGTCCATCATACCCTCAGGGCGCTGAAGCTCAGTCTTTAGCTTTGCTGCCATGTCCTGAAACGGTATTTATATATATATATACACATACGTTGTAAAAAATATGCGCTATATGTTATGCTACATGTTGTCGATGCGCACATGTACATGCATACACACTTGTGGACACAGCGGCACAAAAGAACTATATACTCCTGCTCCTCTTTGCAAACTTCTCTGGCCATCACGTGGTCTGTAGACGCAGAAAGCGTCTCCTGGAGTCAAGTAGAGCTGTTTGTATTTCACATGGGTGGTAGATCAGAAATAGCTAGAGACACCAATTAATTATATATAATGTGCACATCTTAAAGCCATGCACTTGTGTCATGTAGGGCTCTCCTTCAAAGGTTTTGAAGCGCCAGGATAACGTCCAAAAAAATCACGGATACGTTGTGAATATGGGACAAAGGCAGTATCCTGTCCACAGCCATGAGGATGGGTGATGTAGAGCAATCGTAACATGTTTGGGAAACATATACTGACCGTCTAACCCGTACCCATACGCACAGAATGGTTCGCACTGCAGCTGAAATATGAGAGAATGGTTGGTGTCCTGTTGCCGGACACTTGGCGGCTCCGCTTTGCCAACCTACAAACACATGGCAAGAACTGCCGGAAATATTTTAAATGTCAATCTAAGGGGGATGCACCATATATTTGATGTGATTTTTTTCCCACCTTCTCCATGCAGGGCACAACTTGATCATCTCCATTTGGACCCTCATCCTAGCGAAGGGGCAAAAAAGTTATATATGCATATATATATATATATATAAATATATACCCACAAGTACAAGATAGAACTTGACATAGGATACCTTTGTATGAACTCAAAAATTGAACGTGCATTGGCATGGCTCTGTCCTTGTCGACATGGCCAAGGTCAGGTGCTCCGGCTGGGGGATCTTCAGAAGCGCAAGTCGGCCCCTGAGACATGGAGCTGGGTAGCAATTTTCCCGTTGGTTTGCCACCACTAAAGAAAACATCCTTTTTGGGCAAGCCACGGGAAAATTACAAGAGCTGGGGGGGCATATCATATGAAAGTGTGACGAACAAACACAACATGATTGTAAGTACTGACGAAGAGTTTCGTGACAATTTGTGAATCCTGAGGAAATTTAAATTTTATGGATCTGTCCTTGCCTTGTCAGCATGTCCATGACCAAGGTCAGGTTCTCCGGCTGGATGATCTTCAGCAGCGCAAGTCAAGCCCTGAGATGTGGAGCCGCTAGATATAATATATATATATATGTATATATATATATAAATTCATATTATTAATATGTATATGTATATGTATATATATATATATATATATACATGCATGTATGAACCTATTAAGAAATAAGATAATATAGAGACACTCATTCCATAGAATATTGTGAAGTGTGAAACATGGGGCCTGTCCAACAAGCGCATTGGCTCCAACAAGATCATTACCAGTGGCTGAAATGAACGATATAATGCAAATATGCAAACGCACGTGCATGCAGTGTATATGTGAATGCATGGGGATGGTGTGCGATAGTTATCAAAGGCCAACTAAACACTCAGGGCTGTCCTCTTTCTTGTCCAAGTCCGCGTTTGCACCATTTGCCTGCAAGAGTCCGGGCAGCTGTACTTGTCTATTATTGGAACCCCGGCATGAAATAAACTTAGCTGCCTGGTTGGGTTCACAGATGTTGGGCTCCAAAGTGCTTTCCTGGTACACCAGGTAGAGTAGCAAGTGGAGTGCCCAGGTACGGAAATTGATGGAAACTACAAACCCACCCAGGGGCCCGACCTCTGACACATCAGCCTTTGAATGCACAACAGGCTCACAGATGTTGAATTTAATGTTCGTCTCCTGGAACAGCAGGGAAACTTATACATTTTGAGCTGTTGGTACATTGATTTAATAATCCTTGCAAAGATGCAAATAATAAAACCGGTAAATCTCCTGGGCCAGAAGGGAATCAACAGCGTCCACATCCATGGGGAGTGTATCCACAACATCAATGTTGTATCCTGCGGGATAGGGATTTCCACCAAAGTATAGTTTTTGGAAAACAGAAAGGGCCAGTGAAAATTGCATCAATCTAATTGCATCTAATTGCTCTAGCGTTGTTGTCCTGGACTGGCCGCTACCTTTGGCATCTCAGTTTGGCAACATTTCGCAAGCTCTTCCAACCGGGCAAGGGCAAGAAGATGTTTTTCCAACTCTAAGTACATGTCCAGCTGTTGCTTCACCCTTCGATGATCAACCTAAGCCCACTGACAGTGAAAGCAATACTAAACCATGCATATGCTTTTGTTAATCTGTTAACTTGTGGCACCAACCCAAGATACATTTTATGGTATGTGTACGTGATGTGGTGTAACTGCATGAGCACATGTACATATACGATATCTATTGCATCTATTTGTCAAATTGAAAACTGTATGTACAAAACAATTTTGTCACAAATAATGGTCCATTTTTTGAAACGCATACATAATATTAATATATTATTATATTATTATTAATTATTATTATTATCATTATTATTATTATATATTATATATGTATAAGGTTAAACCAAGAAACTGGCCGGTCAACAGGAGTAGGTGACAGTCTAGGCACAACCGGTACTTTGGGCGGTGGAGTCACCAATCTCGGGGTTCCGGGCACAGAAGGGCTGGGCAATCCAACCGTAGCATCAGGTGTGGCAGTCTCAGCTGGCTCACCTGCAAATTCATCGCGCGTGGCGGAAGGTTAGGAGAATGCTTGAAGCCATACAAATCCCTATAACTTAAGATACCATATGACCATGTGTGGGTCAGAAAATGGAAACAATCAAACAACCGTTGGATGAAAGAAATACAATGTGCCTCCCAAAGGTTTGGTCATCTCAGCGGGCCCTTTGCTTGCAAGTGCTGGGGGTGTAGCAACTTCATCTTCAGAGTCAGAACTGTCTGAGTACTCATAGGATGAATCATCCCCATCACTGTCGTCCCCCCCCTCTCCATCTCCCGATCGCTCCGGCTCAGGCCATTCAAAGCCAATCGATGACAAATAGTCTCTGAGTGCCGGGTTCCGAGGTCTGTGTGGGCGATTTGCAAGCCGGTTCTTGGTAAAACTCAACAGCCTTTTCAAATGCCAGGCCTGTGTCTCCACAGTAAGTCCTTAGAGAAAGACAGGGAAAGCAAATGTGGAAAATGATGGTTTCCCAAAATGTATAGTATTCCCAAACCATCCAAAATCCCGAAAGACCATGTATATATATATAGTAAAGTATAGTATATGGTGTTGGGGTACCCTTATCTTAGACAACCTCCAAATGAAAACGATCGAACTGACTGCAACTCCCATACGCTATCCAAACATGTACAAGTGCATGCAAGTATTCATGCATGCATATGGCATGTTCTACCAAAGCTTCGTGGGCATGGCACTTGCATGTAGTCGTACAGTGCTTGAACATGCACTGTGCATGCTCCAATTCCAACCCTTAGACCAAGTAGGTTTGCAGCCATCTTAAGCACGGGTATGTTTTGCTTGACAGCATCTCGATCCATGTTGTCATCCAGCACTTCGACCTCGAAACAAGATTGGGAATGCGTTTTTCTTATGTATACATTTGGGTATGTCTTAAAATGAGGTGTCCTTTTTGGCCCTCACATAAGAGAAAAAAGGGCACCTGACTTTGAGACATTCCCATTTGCACCCATGCATCCATTTGATATATAACTATCTGAATTTGAAACTGAGACAGTAACTAACTGCAGGTTGCGAGCTTTGTCCCTTATGGACCCATCAGTCTCCCATTGCACAGCAAGCGCGGAGTGGGACATGACTGTATGAGAAGCGACCCTTGTCTAATGCATATATATGGATATCACATGCATATGTGCTAGTACATGTTCCTCCCACGAGCAGTGCTGAGCCCCTCAAAGCCACAGAAATCAATCAGCATCCATAGCTGCACATGCCAAGGTCTGGCAGGAAAAGCTGACCAAATGTACCCAGCGCTGCAAATGAAAGGAAAAAAATGCATGGAAATGGGGGGATGCGCCTCCCACACTGCGGCCAAGCAAGGTGGTGCCATCCAATGGACAAGCGGGGCTAAGAACAATGGGCGGCTAATCAATTCTGATTAATCTCACCTGACACATGATCAACATCACATGGTTTCAGTTCAAACATGATCAATCATATGATTAATGTCATGAACATGAAAATCATTTGATAGTTTCAGTCATGAACTGAACGTTTGATCCGAATGGTACGTTTGGAACGGTCTGATGAGTTTGTGGATCTTTGCAAAGATTTTGAGGTCAATGGACCAAGAGTTCAAAAATTATTGCACGTTGGAAGGTCCAGGATGATTTGGGGGTACCCCCCATGTTAGGACCCCCCAAAAAAATGGTAATCACAAAACATGGCAGTTAGTATCATCAAATTAATATGTCTATGCTTGGGAAACTCAAGTCGTAGCTCCAACTGGCTCCGAAAAAAACTCCCTCCTAACCATTGGATTTTCGCAATGGCCTGGCTCATTGGATATGGAAGTTACCCAGGTGATTGACCCGACCAACCATATTTCCGGAAAAAAACATCTGGTTGCCATCGATTTTCTTGGTTACATCTCATAAACCCCCATGAAAACCATGATTAACCCCCCATGAAAAACCATATTAACCCCCCATGAAAACATCTTATAAATTCACATAAAACATCATAAAACCAGCATTTTTCACCAGGATGAAAGCGTTCAAACTTCTTTTCGCCATGGCACGGTGTGCGCGTCGAAGCCGAACTGCTGGGCAGCGATGGATAGGTCGGATAGGTGTTGGGCGAGGTCGTGCCGGTCGTGTCGCCCTGTCGAGAATGGGATTCCCAGTTCATGGATTATCATCTCCAATATATATATATATAAGTATACGTATATATATAATAATATATCTTATATTATATGTACATATAAATGTTGATATATATATATATATATATGTATATATGTATATATGTATATATGTATATATATATATGTATATATATAACATTATAATATACATACATTTACAGTATATAATATAATTGTAATATATATATATATAGGATGATATTGGATAATAAGTTGGAGAATATAGGCCCCATTTATATAGACAGTACAAGATAGTACAAGATGTACTTTGGGTGATCAGAAAGGGGAATATTAAGTTATTTTCTGATTGGAAGATAATTTACCCAAAGTTGGAGATGGATTTGCTGGTTATAGAAGATATTCGAAGTGGATTTATGCAAAGTTGGAGATGTTGCACATCCTGATATGTTGAATGCCTTTGAGATGGTATTCTGACTTTACAAGTAACAATATTGGAGATATTGCACATGACCAAACGTGGGGGCATGCGCTTGATCTCAGACAACACATTTTTTTTGGACCAACCCAAAAAACACCATGATGTAATGCAACTGAGTTCGAAACGCAAGCCCAATATAAATGCGGGTTCAATTTGGCCCGCTCTCCAAAATCACAATCTGGTTGCGTGATTTCAACCTCCAGATGTGAAACATTCAATCATCGATCCAAATCAGGATTGAAACTCAATCAAAAAAAATCACCAGTTCTGGCCAGGCTTCTCTGAGAAGACACCCCAAAATATCCCAAAATCCCTCAGCGGATCATCATGGGCATACCACTTATTGGCCATAAGATCAGGGTCCGTCCTCCACTGCTGACGAAACCCCACGGTCCGACGGTGTCCTGCTGCACCCTGAAATTTAACGTTTTTCGCTGGTCTGTTCTGAACCCCGACGCATGGCAAAACATGAAACTGGAAAACCCGGAAATATGAAGTAAAGAACAGCTAGTCCACATGCTGGAAACGGGTTTCTGTTTTTTTTTTTTAAGGGGGGGTGCTATGTAACTACTGGTTGGTGAAGAACGGGATTCCCATAATGATTATGATAATCTCCAATATTTAAAGGTTAGGTTCATAATCCTCTATTCTATCCAATGAACCATCATTGATAAACTACATCCCCATACCCATATCTATCCATGTCTATCCATGTCTATCCATGTCTATCCATGTCTATCCACACAGTATCCATACAGTATCCATATCGTTCGTAATTACAGTGGTGCCCCCCAGTTGTAAGTTGGTTTATAAACCATAGTCCGAGCGCGTAACTATAGATCTACCACACAGCTTATCTACTTATGGGGCACCACCTTGTATCACCTTGTATAGTTGTGGCATATCTGGTAATTCAACGTAGCCATTGAAAATCACCATGGTTTTCATGGGTAAATCAACCATAAATGGGCCATTTTCAGCCATCTATACCATAGCTTTTTCTACGTTTACCAGGCCGGGTATACACCTCCGGCGCCATCACAACCCAAGGTTTACCCATTCATCGGCCTCTGGCGCCCGCGATCGATGTCCTGACATTTGGGGCTGTGAACAAATCCCTGGGATCATGGGACATATTCTGGGAATGGGATATATCATATGTACCCATTACAGAATGTATATATATAAATATATTTACATGATATACAATGGGATATATGATATATATATATATATATAACACCTGGGATATATATATATATATATATGACTATGTATATATATATATATATATGCATATACAATGGGATATTGATATACAACGGGATATACAATTTGATGTTTTTTATGGGAGGTACAATGAGATATTGGGATATTTTTGATGGGATTCCTGGTGCATCATTTGACCCATCCCCACGAGACCGTTTCGTGCTGGAAGACCTGCGGATGCCCGGCCTGGCAAACATACAAAAAACTATGGAACATCACCATTTTTCATGGGCAAATCAACTATTTCGACTGGGCCATTTTCAATAGTCATGTTAGATTACCAGAGGGTAATTGCAGGTATGGAAAAAAAAGAGTTGCCCATGAACGTGATCTCCAATGGAGAAACATGTAGTTAAGTTAGTTTACCAGAGGGTATCAAAATGTATCAAATATATGCAGACTTCTGGACATAGTTCAACAACAAAAAATGGCAGCTGCAGTATGTTTCAGTAGATACACATCTTGTAATCTTGTAGTACCCTCTGGTAAACGTTTACAAAAAAACTATGGAAAATCACAATTTCTACACTGGTTGGTGGTTTCAACCCCTCTGAAAAATATTAGTCAATGGGAAGGATTATCTCATATATAGTGGAAAATAGAAAATGTTCCAAACCACCAACCAGTATAACCATCATATTCCCATTGTTGTTGGTTTATAGCATCTTTAACCACTATTAACCATCACTATTAACTGGGTTAATCAACTGGGTAAATCAACTATTTCTATGGCCATGGCCACCAGTTCGCAAACTGGGCCCGGCGAGGTCATCCTGAGGTATCTCCTTCCGTTCGACTGAGACTTCGAATGACTTTGATGGGTCAAACTCACGTAGCCCCAAAAATTAGATGTGACACATAAGGGTGTGAACATCTAGTGTGTCACATCTAGTTGACTTAAAAATTAGATGTTTCATATTTATAAGTTAACAACATGATACATTTAGTTCAGAATGATTTTGCGAACTAAACTAATTAAACCTCCATGGCTAGTTCGGTGATGCGTCCTCCAGCTGACGAAGTCGGATATCCACGCTCCTGCCAGCGTTCATGGTGGTGACCGTGGGAACTTCCACATTTCAGGGGGATGAACGACATCCCAGTCCTCCTCTGGTCGCCTTGACCTGACGATCTGCTGACGTGGCCCAATCAGAAACCATCCCATCGATGTAAAAATGCTAGGAGCATATATGATCATTTGGGGATATGTGGGGATGGTTTTGACACATTTTTGACAAACCATTTATGGTTAGTTGAGTCATTTGTGAAAATATGTAAACACCATCCCCAAATGGTAGGTGCATCATTGGGGTTCCCACGTTGGGCCGAAACAAAACAATCAGACCCTCTATCCCTGAGCCCCAGCTCATCCACAAAAGGAGTGTGCCTCAACTCCTGCAAGCCCTGCGCCAGAGGTGGGTTGCTTTGGGAAGTTGAGCGGAGAAAAAAACCTGGAACATGTGGAGAAAATGATGGAACATTGTAATCATATATTACAACATGTTTATCTTTATTAGCATGATTCAAAGAAGAGCCAACAGATGATGCAACAATTTGGAAGTATGAGTAATTTTTCTGAGATTTTCTGAGTATTATCAAAATTGAGTCTTCAAAGTAGCCTCCGGAAATTAAACAGTTTGCCGGGGTACATGGTCCATATGGACCATGATTTACCTATCTTGAGAACGGTGATAGCTTCTGTACGTGAGAAATGGCCGTTGAGGCTGCGATTCTGGCACTAAACTTCCCACTGCAGTGGATATTTTTTCGTTGCCTTGAAAAGAGGCATGATTTGACAATCGCCAAATCTTATGGACTGAGCCACAGATTTTGGACATCTATCTATCTATCTATCTATCTAACCTAACCTAACCTAACCTAACCTATCTATCTATCTATCTATCTCTATCTATCTCTATCTATCTCTATCTATCTCTATCTATCTCTATCTATCTCTATCTATCTCTATCTATCTATCTATCTATCTATCTCTATCTATCTATCTATCCATCCATCCATCCATCTATCTATCTATCTATCCATCTCTATCTCTCTATCTCTCCAATTCTCTATCTCTCTAATTCTCTATCTCTCTAATTCTCTATCTCTCTAATTCTCTGTATCTTTCTCTATATATCGATATCAAAAACATGCAATACCTCCCATATATAACATCTTCTCAACATTTTCAGGTCCAATCTTTGCCTGCAAATGTGGGGTGGGCCGCTGCGCAGGCACACGCGGCACACTGCCAGGTGGCCTGCAACCCAGGAAGCGGATCCGGAACTAGAGATTTTCGAACTGGTATCTCAGATTGATATAACTGGGGAGTGCAAGAGGGATATCTCAGATTGATTTTGCTGGGGTATCATTTATGGTTATATCATGTTATATTAATCCACTCAGTGGAATTCCTGCACTCCCAAGTATCCCGTCTCATGAAATACTAGTTGGTTGATAGGTTTGCCTACGACGGGTTCTAAATTATCACCAATAACCCAGTATTACTCCCTATAACCAATTCACCAGGGTGCTTTTAATGGCTCCACTGGCCCATTGGACTGGTTTCTGTGACATTTTGAGGGTAACAATTATGTGGTTCCCATGATTTTTGGAGGGTTCTTTTTTTGATGGACCCAGACACTTGCCAAATTTTGTATTGAACGGTCCATTTTGAGGGGATTCCCTGAGAATTATAAAACTAGAAAACGTGACATGCATATGCTTTCAACCCATCTCCCAGATAGTAGTCAATATTTATGGTTCATCCCACAGTAAGTAGGATGAAACCAAGAAATACGTGTTTGAAAACACCAACCAGATAAGCACCTTTTTGCATATGTCTATTGGTATATAATTTAAGTAGAGAGACATGTTCGTTCTGGCACAAACAACTTTCCCACATGACCGGTTCCTGCACCCAAATTTCAGCCAGTTGTTCCGGGTTGGACCCAAGATCCAAAGCATATCCTCGAAGGAACTCATTTATCACTTGGCTCTACCGTTTGACCGTCCAATGCCTCTTACTGCTTCATTTGGTCATCTGGTTCCATTCCCCTTTGCAGACTCTACTTTTGCAGTCGTTCCTGCTTTCTGGTTTTTTCTTGGTCGAAATTTCAGTATATTCCATCCATCTGATGACTCAAACTTGGGGGAACTTTCGCTGCCACCCACTCCATTGCCACCCAAACACATCCAAACAAGCCTGGGACGTGCGTGCGCCGGTGCTGGAAAGCGCTCCTGGAGCTTCGCTATCATCCTATCACCCCCGATACCATCCCTCTGATATCCCGAAAATTAATAGATCCAGTGCCAAACCAGGATTTTATTTGGGTAATATCTAATCTTACGTAATTTTATAGGTGGAAGGGATTTCCGATATTCACAAACCTAAAATGTTGCGCGCAGGCTAGATGGATCTTCTGTGCATCAGTTCGGCACAAACAGTTTCCAGCTTCATCATGCTTCATCAAAAAAACATCTGGTTGGAGCTGCTTTGTGGTTTCCAAGACACCTTTGAAACCACCAGCCAGACATGGCAATGAGTCAAAATTTTAGTACTCTAGGTACCCCAAAAAACCGGTTAATGGATGTTTATTCCCCATGGAAATAACAGGTTTTGACTTATCGCTTCCAGGATATCGGCTGCCGGCCGTCCGCTCGTCCTCTTGTGACATGGCCGCAGCGCTGTACAGCAAGCGATTGCTGGGAGTAAATGGATTTAAGATGATGAACATCATAGTAAACTAGTAAACAAATGGCATCTGGCGGATATCATCCGTGTCATAGATCTTAATCAGAACCGATTCACATTTTCAACGAAACTTTGACATTTGAGACCTTCCATCCACACATCTGCGGAGGCGGCACCCGATGTACAATTCCGTGGCAGTGCCAGTCGAAAAGAGGGAAAACACAATGGGTTCAAGTCAAAAATACGCCAACCAAAGTTTACCAACATGTTTTTTTGATGTTTTTTGATGTTTACACAACATTTCAAAACGTTTAACATCGTTTCACCAACTCTTGCAGAAAACTCACAGCGTGGTTTAGAAGGGCAAGGCCAAAGAGCGTTCGTTAATCAAAACCCAACTTGAAACTATACCAGTAGTGAACACCAAAACCATGGTTGCTAATTGTAGATAACTGTAGTATACTGTAGTATATTATTGTATACTGATATATTATATTATGTGAGTCATGGACCATACATAACATAATTAATATAGTTATGTTTTTTCTGTGTAAATCTTCATCCAACGCTCCGGAGGTCTGATCCACCGACCAAAGGGGTGTCACTGGCGCTGGCGCATCTTTTTCTGGCGCTGGCCGCGCACCGGAAATCCAAATGGGACTTCCGGATGTGCAAGTCACAGGTATGTGTCAGCTTGGTTGACCCTAAATTCGCTCAAGTTATCCATCAATGTCAAATGTACGTATTCATATTAGTGTTTATCCCATGATTTCGGCACGTTCACCATCTTTTCCGCATGTGTCTTGGTGAACCGAAGGTCAAGGTAGTTTCAAGCCTTTTTCGCCCAAAACATATTTCCATCATTTATGGTCTAAACGGATTCGAATCAGCTCGGAACGAGCGTAGCCAAGGAATCGTTATTCCTCGGGGTGGGTAACATCAAGGTGTATAGTGGTGCATAATGTGATGACTTCTATTGGCTAAGTTGGTTTACATATAATTATGTAGTGTCCGTTGGCTATTTATAGATATGATATATACATACACACACATATATATAAATATACATATATATACATATATATAAATATACATATATATACATATATATAAATATACATATATATATATATACATATACACATATATATATACACATTACATTACATTACATTACATTATATACATTACATACATTACATACATTACATACATTACATACATTACATACATTACATACATTACATACAATACATACATTACATACATTACATACATTACATACATTACATACATTACACACATTACATTACATTACATTACATTACATTACATACATACATTACATACATTGCATACATTACATACATTACATACATTACATACATTACATACATTACATACATTACATACATTACATACATTACATACATTACATACATTACATACATA
>Ga0126342_10017791_pt1 | contig 12254 bp, 8 predicted proteins | sample Cyp1metagenome_FD_92528 | JGI IMG/M metagenome (GOLD analysis project Ga0126342, IMG submission 92528) | Coral microbial communities from Lord Howe Island, Old Settlement Bay, Australia - Cyphastrea 1 metagenome | ecosystem: Host-associated > Invertebrates > Cnidaria > Coral ... | reverse complement strand
TCACTATTAATCACTATTAATCACTATTGATCACCATTGATCACTATGAATCACTATTAATCACTATTGATCACCATTGATCACTATGAATCACTATTAATCACTATTAATCCCTATTGATCACCATTGATCACCATTGATCACTATGAACCACTATTAATCACTATTAATCACGATTGATCACCATTGATCACTATGAATCACTATTAATCACTATTAATCACTATTGATCACCATTGATCACTATGAATCACTATTAATCACTATTGATCACCATTGATCACTATGAATCACTATTAATCAGTATTAATCATTATTGTTCACCATTGATCACTATGAATCACTATTAATCACTATTAATCACTATTGATCACCATTGATCACTATGAATCACTATTAATCACTATTAATCACTATTGATCACCATTGATCACTATGAATCACTATTAATCACTATTAATCCCTATTGATCACCACTGATCACTATGAACCACTATTAATCACTATTAATCACTATTGATCACCAGTACTGATCACTATGAATCACTATTAATCACTATGAATCACTATTAATCACTATTGATCACCATTAATCACTATTGGTCACTATTAATCACTATTGATCACCATTGATCACTATGAATCACTATTAATCACTATTGATCACCATTGATCACCATTGATCACTATTAATCACTATTGATCACCATTGATCACCATTGATCACTATGAATCACTATTAATCACTATTGATCACCATTGATCACTATGAATCACTATGAATCACTATTAATCACTATTGATCACCATTGATCACTATGAATCACTATTAATCACTATTAATCACTATTGATCACTATTGATCACTGTGAATCACTGTGAATCACTATTAATCACTTTTGATCACTATTAATCACTATTAATCACTATTGATCACCATTGATCACTATGAATCACTATTAATCACTATCAATCACTATTGATCACCATTGATCACTATGAATCACTATTAATCACTATTAATCACTATTGATCACCATTGATCACTATGAATCACTATTAATCACTATTAATCACCATTGATCACTATGAATCACTATGAATCACTATTAATCACTATTGATCACCATTGATCACTATGAATCACTATTAATCACTATTAATCACTATTAATCACTATTGATCACCATTGATCACCATTGATCACTATGAATCACTATTAATCACTATTAATCACTATTGATCACCATTGATCACTATTAATCCCTATTAATCACTATTAATCACTATTGATCACCATTGATCACTATGAATCACTATTAATCACTATTGATCACCATTGATCACCATTGATCACTATTAATCACTATTAATCACTATTAATCACTATTGATCACCATTGATCACTATGAATCACTATTAATCACTATTAATCACTATTGATCACTATGAATCACTATTAATCACTATAAATCACTATAAATCACGTTTTATCACCATAGAAAAAATCACGTTTTTTTTTCGCAAACTGAGGTCCGACTTTCCACAAGGCGTATCCTTTCCCGTATCAGTTGTCTAAAGCCCGCCTCAGGGGCATGCACAATGCCAACCACCTCAGTGCAGGATTCAGCTGGTGACGGTTGCATTCATATAGGGCGGCTCTATATATATATAATATGTGTGTATATATGTGTGTGCGCGTATTTATACTTATTTATGATTATATGATATTATATGTATGTATCATATTCATACATCAATCTAGATATTCTAGATTCTGGATATGTAATGATATGTACATATATCATCAAACATGTTTTTAAGTAGAACCAATCCGTTTGTCTTTTGTATCTAATTCGCACATGATGGGATGTGCTGACATGCATATGCAGCAAGAGATTGACTCTTTGAGGCACCGCAAATGGCAAAAACAATAAAACATCATAAAACAATATGCTAAGCCATCCACTGGTAATCTCGAAATCTCGTGGTCTCTCGCAATCTCAACATCTCGGAGCCCGGACAGCGCCATCACATTGCAACTCCCAAAGGGGGCACGCATCGAGGCTTCGTCGTGCCATGGGACGCTAAGCCGCTAAGCCACTGGATGCTGGTCATCCATGGCGCGAAAAATGCCACTGGATGCTGATGGCAGGATCTAGAGGAAACACCCAGTATTTAAGGGAGAAAAACACAACGAAAAAAGTTTTTCCGCTGCTTTCCCCGGAAAAAAGCCGGTTCTCCATTGAAAAACAGGACTACAAACCATGATGTCCGCACAGTTCTGCGATAAATACAAGAAAAGGTCAGATAGGCTCGGACTGGAAGGGAAATTGCACCCTAGTGTCGGTGTTTTTGCCAGTCTGGGCTAAATGGCCAAGCCACCATTTTGAGGCTGAACTTGCCAGGAGCTTTTTACATATCTATGAGGGGGGAAAACATGGTGCAAAATCAATACAGGAATCAAGCAATCCATTGTCTTCTATTGTCTCGTGGGTCCGGGATTGCTATCCCATGATGGAGTGCACAGCATGGTGCAAAAACACATAATTACAACTCCCAAAAAACTAGAAGGTTGAAGACTTCTTGGGGTGATGGTTGCTGCATCCAATCCTTCTACATTTCTGAAAATTCTACTTGAGATGTTCGTTCCCTGGATGTCTCAAACTTGCGTGGCGGGCACTCCCTATGGACTCTCTACCCGTACATGGCACAACATTTGCGACCCGCGACCATGCTTTGGATTTGGAGGCATGCTTCCAGTAAATGACAACCGCAACCTAAACCGCTACAAAGAATAAGAATTAGGATTGAAAATCAATTTCCAGTGTCTTACCTTTGGATATGGCATGATATCGCTGGTTCCGTCTTGAAAATCCGATGGGTGTCCCATCAAGAACATCATGGGTCAAATATTGAAACTGAATGGTCGAACAGACTGTGGACTTTGCCAATGACCTGAAGAGGAATATGAATCTAACAACATCAATCAATTACAGTATATAAATTGAATGCCAGCGTTACCAACATGTGTTATCCCGGCCAATTAATCCAAGGAATTGGAAATCAAACAAAAACTGGATAATGTAGTCAAAATCTAAGTGGAGCTTTGTACGCTTCAAAGAATTGAACCAAAACGGGTTAAAAGCAATCTTCAACAACATCCATACTCTTGGTGCTATCCGAGTGCAAGGCGATATCGCCCCTTAAAATGAATGTTAAACCATGTTAAACCCATTTGTTTAAAAAATTAGCCATCCAAATGAGCAGTGTCCATTTGGCATTCTATAAATATATATATATCATTCTATTAGTACAGGTTGGTCATCATCTTCCAAAGCTTGCCATGGAGCTACACCAGAAGGTCATTCCAAATATTATTCCAGCTGAGTAACCCATTTAATGTTTGAAACAACATGGGATAAAATGCCGTACTAGCATTTTACATGCTATATAATTATGCATGATTTTGCTATAGAATCTAGAAATTTCCATGAAATATCATGAAATATCATGAGATCACCATTAGACATTCCACTAAACCACTGATGGGATGATGCTACACCAAACGCCCAAACTGTCGCCTCTGGGGCGTCACAGGCACTCGAACACGCCTAGTGAAGCGCCGTGGTGGAAACTCCCCACGTGGACGTTGAAGCTGCCAGTGGGTGGCCACTCAAGCCTCTCTAAGTGAAACAACATAGTTAAACAAATGTAAAAACAAATGGTAAATTGATTCATTGATGTAAAATTCTATTAAATTGTCATACTTTGCGGAAATTCTGATGGTTTTCACATGTTTCCACCAAACTACAGGAAGTCGAAACTGGGCTTTTCCAAGGGATATCCGTTCAAAAACAACAGAATCATCGGCATCGGACGACTTTTGCCCATCGGTCGATTTGCGAAGCTCTCAGGATCGGAACGGCGCTGAAGTAACACGGTGGAACGGATCGGAACTTGGCGGCAGTTCAGTGTCAGCACAGGGTGCTGATCATCCGATCATAACAATGATACATATCAACATCTTGAGGGATGATAAGCATATCATAGCATATCTATCGAACCCAGCGAATCTATCAATCAATATATCATATATCTGTCTGTCTGTCTGTCTATCTATCCATCTTCCTTTCCTTTCCTTTCCTATCCTATTCTATCCTATCCTATCCTATCCTTTCCTATCCTATCCTATCGATTTATCTATCTATATATGCATGCACACATGCGAAAAATATGACATCCTTACATTACATGGGAAAATATGAGTGTCGACTGAGAAAGAGCAAAGAGACAGGACCAGCTGTGAATCCAAATCTCAATGGCCATGTCCAGGTAAATTGGAGGTACCAGAAGGGTCCATAAGGCCTATGCAAGGTGTAAGGGGATGTCCCCAAAAATCTGGCTTTGGAAGGTACAGTTTACCTCTAGTTTAGGTACCCGAAATGGCCATTGAAAATCTCCTTACAAGCTGGCATCTCGTCCGAAATTATAACTGGCATTGTTCGAATGATTCAAACAGTGTTCGACGACAACATTAGCAGTTAACATCTAAAAACCACTGACCCAGCAGGTTCACAGCGCCACGTCCCACCTTTCACCTGCGCAGCCTGCGCCCCTTTTTGAGGTGCAGCTTGGGTTCCACGGCAATCTCCGGCGGGGGATCTTGATCTTTTGAGCTTGCAACCGCACAGGTTGCAATCATGCAGACGATACAAAGGATACAAACGATCATTGCAAATGATACAAATAGAGCCGATACAAACAATAATATATAACAATACCTAGGCCACCCATAGAAATTATGTTTTACATTGTTTTACCATCTTTTACCCCATCATTTTAAGTACTTCTACCATGTTTCTTGTCGTATTTGGAGGGTTTATGCATGTTGAAAACTGATACCGTGCTAGAGTTGGATCCAGGTCACTTCTGGCCCTGCAATTTGCGCACCTGCTCTTGCTGCCAGGCTACCTAGGGCGAGGCCATCCAACGACACCTTCTGAGCCTTTTCCACGTGGAAAAAACCAATGCAACGGGCATGGACAATCCATGATGATCCGCCACTTCTACGGCTAGGCTCGATGACAGATGCTGAAAGGGACCTGAGATCCCTGAAAGTTAAGGGCCAAACAGCATCCTGGCGCCACTTGGCATATGCGTCTTCATATTCCTTCAGGTTGCGCCTTTGAACACTGGCAGCTTGTGGCCACAGACAAGATAGCTAGACCCAAATACCCCTATATAATAGATCCTAAAAGATCCTAATAGAATGATTATATTGTATTACATTACATTATATTATTTAATGTTATATTATATTATATAGCTATATCTATAGTATACTAAACACTATATATCTTATATAACCCTATTTCCAAAAATTACGGGGCAAAACAGAGAAGCAAAACCGATGAACATCTGAGCGGCCGGCAGCCAGTTAACGAAACCAATGCTGCAGTGTCGCCCGACAGCCAAGAAAAAAACAATCTACGTGGAAAATTCGGCACTTGAAAATAGGGTTATATAAGATATATAGTGTTTAGTATACTATAGATAGCTATATAATATAATATAATATTATATAATATAATGTAATAATAATATGATATAATATAATGTAATAATATGATATAATATAATATCATATAATTATAATGAAATATAATATACACACACATATATATTCAGTCATTTTTGTTCACCATCTTCAGGTGACTTGTCCAGGCTCTGCTTGGCGAACCCGAGGCTCCGGCGAGTCACCGCGTTGCAGCGTCTCCTGACGCAGCCAGCGCGGTCTCTTGCGCCGTTTGGGGTTGGGAAAATGGTGGGAAAATGGTGGGAAAATGGCGGGAAAATGGGGATTTACAGCCATGATCATGGGAATATATGGTACTGGATGGTGGTTGACCTACCCCTCTGAAAAATATGAGTTCGTCAGTTGGGATGATTCTTCCCAAGACATGGAAAAATAAAAAATGTTCCAAACCACCAAGCAGGGTAAGAATGGAGATATTCTATGATTTTTTAATGAGTTGCTAGGGGGCTATTAATAACTGATAACCGACACATATTTGGATGTGTCTGAACATGGGATATACCTCCTCTTGTGGCAATTTGAAGCGGGAAAATGATGATCAACCAACGGATAGAACGGGGTACCCTATTTTCAAACAAATCCACATCTAGCAAAATCTAGAGTTGTCAGGCTTCAGAAGTTTGGCTGGTGGTTTAACTGTGGGTGCCCATGCCAGCAGGGGAAATCAGCTGGAGGGAATGAAATCGAAAGATTGCAGACATGTTTTTTGTCATGTGCACATACTGCAAAAAGTCACCAAATCTTGATATACCAAGCAAAAAACAACATGACCGGAAATTGTTGTTCCATGTTGTTCAAACTAGTGGCCCCCATCTCAGATGATTCTGGAATAGCAATGGTTGAATCGTCGTCCTGATGGCACTTGGCATAGATGTCTTCGCAGGCCTTTCGATACCGAGAGCAGTTCTCCTGGGAAACTTTTCAGGTGCATGGTCCCAGTTAGATGTGGTTTCATCCCCAACATCCACCAAGTTTTTTTTTTCCGGGGATGTTTTCGACTGGGGGAAGGGATTCCCTGGGTCCATGGTTTTGTAACCTGATCGGCTTAAAAATCGTTGGCTGTCCTGACAAATTTTGAGGTTCTTTTGCCTCAGTCAGCGATGGCCACCCCACATATGGACTTTCATGGACTTTCTGAACTCTCCGATGGCCGGCCAGTTTTGGGGAGGCGCGACTTCGCAGTTGCTGAACCAATCTCAAGGCATTTGCTGAAAATTACTGATACTCACATTGAGATTGGATTATCAGTCATTTTCGGCAAAACAACCAATGAAAACAATGAACAACAAATGAAAACAATTAACAATTAACAAATACCAACAAATACCCAGATTATCCCCTGAAGGGGGGGTACCATTTAACAATTACCGTTAAAGCCATCGTTCTGCCCATCGTGCAACCAGGAGACTCTTGGAGCTGATTTACCTCGCAGCGCTTCAGCCGAACTCTGATGCTGTCAAAGTCCTAGCAGCGCCAGCGAACTCAGCGGGGCTGCCATGGTCTGGTGGAAAATCTCTGGGAGCGAATAGATCTCTACTGGGCGTGGGTTTCCTGGGATTTTTTTCATGGTTTCCTGCCACTGGCAATATATTGGGAATAGTTTCGAATGATGATAGATCTCGAATTGGAAGCATTGATGGAAGTGAATGGGATACATGATTCCATCGTTTTGGTACTCCAAATCATCCAAGTCAGAGCAAACTGTAGTATTCAACCCCATGGCGACTTGAGGATCCACCATTTTAAGGAACACCTGCAATATTCCCCATCTGTTCCCATGAGATTCCTACCAAAAAAGTAGCACTTTCCCACTATGATCCCAGGCCTGCCGCAAGTTCTTGAGCTCTTCACTGTTGAGAAGATACTTCCGCCTCAGCCAACAAAACTCCCAGAAAAATGTCGTTGTGCCTCAAAAATGAATACGCCCGTAGATATACAGTAAAGCTCCATTCTGAAAATGTTTTCATAGTTTTCCATGATTTTGCCAATCCTTTTCCTTTTCCCACATCTTCCCACGGGTTTCCCACACTTTCCCATAGTTTTCCCAATATGTTTCTATATTTTCTCACATGTTCTCATAGTTTTCCCATAACCCCATAATTTTCCAGTAATTCTTCTATATTTTCCCATAGCTTTCCCACATCTTCCCATAGTTTTCCTACATTTTCCCCATGGAAACAGGGCCCATTTGACACCGGCTGGGGCATCCCGCAGGTTCACCTCAAGGCCCAAGAGCTTCCGACGCTGCAACTCCAAATCCTCCGTCCAGGGGGATGCCTGTAATGAAGAAATTTACGAAGTGGGTATTATATTGATATAACAGTGGTTTTTATAATTATAGTAATCTATTATAGTGATATAATCAATGGGAATTTCAGGATCCTAAAATGGAGGTCCATATTTTTGGCTATATTTTCTGGGGATATTCCCTGAAATTAAGACCTAAAAAATAGGCCTTATATATGTTAGGTACCTCCAATTTAGGTTCCTGAAATGGCCATTGATATAATGATCAATTGGTGGTTTTAACCATCTTGAAAAATATGAATTCGTCAGATTGGATCATGTTCCCAACCACCAACCAGATGATTTGATTCATTGGATTGATTTTAGGGAAAATCTTAACCGGAAACCATGGTGTTTTTACCATTAAATTAATGAGGGTTTCCTGCAATTTTTCCTGTAAACCGATCCAGTGATTGATATTTCATGATTAATGTATACGGTAAATGATTTTTGATGAAATATGATAGTGACCTATATATTTTATATGGTACTAAGTGGGTATGAAAATTAATATGGTATAATTTACTAAGAAATTATTAATGAAATATGGAAGTAACACCCATTTATAATGATTAAATATGATTAATGAATATAGTATATGAATGTAAAGTAAAGTATGAAATGGTATGAATGTAATTATAGTAATTAATCTATGAGATTATATATATATGGTAAATATATGAACGTATATGTATAGCATATTATGAAGAATGTATATGTATAGCACATGAATGTATAGTTGAATGTAGTTGGTAGACTTAAGACTTCATGAAACACTCAAAGTTGGTGATTCTCGTTCACTGTTTCGTAGCTGGTTCTATGGATTGAACATCCAAATTGAATTCAGTTGACCGTCCCAAAGATGAAGTATCGGATAGACTTGGGATGGTTTTCCCCAACTTGGGGCAGTTTACTAAACCCACCCCACCAAAAGAAACACCTTCCGAAAGCTTGAAATCCGGCGGACATGACTCCTCCGGCAGCTTCCGGCAGACTGCCTGCAGCTCATTGGTACATCTCTGCCTGAGAAAGGAGAGCAAGACGGATTGTCCCAAAATGAGATCAAAATGCTGTGTATGTCATGGCAATTTCATGGCGTCAGGAAAACCATTGGATTCTGCAAATCTACATGAGGGTGGAAACATAGTCATGGGGGTACCCCAAAGTCGCTGGATGGTTGTGGAAAATCCCATCTATAAATAGACGGTCTTGGGGTGCCACGCTGATCCTGAAGCTCCTTCTCGAAGCTGCTGAAGCGAGACCCCTGGAGACCCTGATGGCGGTGAGTCATGAGGCCCTCTGGGATTGCAGTTATGTGGATTTTTGGGAAAAAAACATCTGAAAATATGGATTTAACCATCAAAAGGGTAGTTTTTATGGGAACAAAAACTCGAACTAGATAAGGGTTTTTCCGTGTTTTTCCGCCATGTGACTGATTACCAAAGGGCATGTGGAATGTTTTCTTGATACATGTATAATGTATCAGAAGAAAGCTGTGAGGAACACCCACAGTGTTCATAATAGGAGTTGTGACTCATACTGATCTGCTGGAAACCAGCTACACCTATCAAATGTTCACTCAGAAATTCAATGAGTTTGGTTTCCTTGGGGTTTGGAAAAAACAAACCTTTTCAGTGTAGACATTGTCAGCAGCATCAGCGGTTAATGTTTCCGCTGCAAATTGTCAATAAATGGCTTTTGACTGAAAAATAATGACCTCTCAAAAATCGACATCTCCTCATTAGACCCCATAGGAGTCCACAAAATCGTGGAACATTCTGTCCAGGATGTATGTAGAGGATATTTCCAGGTGCCAAACTTTTCTAAAACCGTATCTTGGGTTCTGAATGGGGATTGCAAAAAAAATATCATCCTACGATCGAAGTCTCTTGAAGGAGGCCCCATGGGAATGAAGAGATCCAGATTAACTAACTGACTAACTACTGCTTCCAGGGGTTGTAGTCATAATATATGTCATAATTAATTACAAGTAGCCTCTAGTAAACCCGTCATAGTAAAGGTGGTGATTTTCCAAAGCTAAGTTTACCAGAGGCTATATCCCCTGGTAGTCGAACTGCGAACAGGAAGCTGTAGCCAGGGTATGGATAGATTGTCCGGATGATATCCCGATATCCCCATGGGAAAAAATATATATATATATATTTGCTGGTTATACCGTCATACTCTGCAGTTATCAAACGTGGCTATCTGGGAAACCCTCTATATATATACATATATATATATGTTTAGTTCGTTGGGAACATCATCTAAAAATGGTGGATGTTCCAGCCACATTTGATCTGCTGAAGATCTCCTGGCTATTGAGGCCCTCTGTGAGCAGATGCTCCAAAGCCGCCAGCCGCTCCTGCACGGTCAACCCTTACGGAAGATGATCCGTTGGTACCCCCTTAGACAATGGGAAATGGTGGGAAAATGGCGGGAAAATAGGGATTTACAGCCATTATCATGGGAATAGATGGTACTGGTTGGTCAAATTGCGTTCTGATGAAACCACCATTGTCTTAAACAATTACTGGTTAGTGGTTTCAACCCCTCTGAAAAATATGAGTTCGTCAGTTGGGATGATTCTTCCCAATATATGGAAAATATGGAAAAATAACATTCATGTTCCAAACGACCAATCAGATGCCCTCTGATAATCACACTTATGCTTTGCCAAAAAAAACTCCCATTTAGTTAGCTCGGGGATTTTTTTGGCGATTTCTCCAGCCATAGATGTGGTGTGTTTTGTTGGGAAACGGGGGAAACTCATCATTTCCAAACATCGAACCTCCGTTGAGTTCGATGGTAAAGATCTGTAAAGAATGGTGATGTTCCAGTTCGCAAACTGTTAGTTTACTGGAGGGTAGTTGTCAATTATACGGTGAGCTGTGGTGATTTTTGTTTAAATCCCACATTCTATCACACAATCCATGGTCCCAAAATGTGGTACACCCCCCAACGGGACCATTTTATATAGGAAAAATGATGATGAAACATTCATAAACTGAAAAAAACATGAGAAACATAAAAAAATGAAGGGTTTCCACAGGTTTTCCATGGTTTCCCCCCAAAAAAAATCAGCTGCGCCAGTTCAGCCACAGCCTCCAGGTTCCGCATCCCTGGCTCACGCAACCAATCCACCCATGGCAGCACCAAACGTAGCGACTCGCCCATATGCCTCAGGTCTTCCAGGTCGCAGGAGGATCTAAAAACCTGATCCATGACCCATCTGATTTTCGCCTGTTTGACTAACCGATTTTTTTTTTGCTGATTTTATATGTGAAGATCTATATCGGATGGTTTTTTTCTTTGGCAATTTCACTATGGAAAATCACCATGTTTTTTTTTTCGTAAATAATCTATGAATGGGCCATGTTCAATATGCAACAAAGTACCAGAGGCTACCATATTTTGGCCATGAGAAGCCCACGGACTGAGTCATCTTGCCGCCCAGCCCAGCCAGCTGTAATGAAAAGCACCCCTGTTTGCTGAAACTGGGTGGTTTCTCCCAGCTCTGTTTGTTTACAATGTAGTTCTAAAGAAAAGCACATTTACGGTAGATATAACTAAAATATTAAAAACCACTAAAAAACACGTTTACTGTATATAGATATAACCCCTTTAAAAATATATTGGAGTTATGAACTACCCTCTGGTAAGCTTAAATCACCATCTTTAATAGGTAAATCAACAACAAAAACTGCCATTTTCAATAATTCGCTATTTTGACATTACCAGTAGGTAACTTGCCGTTGGGCTACACCATCTCGTCGCTCAGTTTGCCAATGTCAGACCGAAAAATCCTGCACTCCTCGCGCACCTGCGAGTTTTGGCGAGGCAAAGCGAAACCGAAGCCGTTGGAGTTGAAGGAACAACAGGAAAACCCGATATTTACTGCTGAAAACTCATGGTTTCCTGTAACTGTTTCCTGCCAATGCATTGATTTTTGAAAGTTAAACGATCTACTTTGAGGTCTAATTCAGATTTTGAACCAGAGAAGTCTTCTAATCTGCCTATGTGCCTATCTACCTTTTTATCCATCCATCTATCGATCTCTCTGCATGGATCTGTATGCGTTTCAATGAATCTTTGACACCTAGTTTAGGATATTTGTGACCTACTTATATCCTTCCCCCCTTTCTGGCACAGAAAGAGCACATCTCAAAGTATCGAACATCCAAAAATATCTACGATGGGCGTTGTCTCCTTCATACACATCAGTGTAACGGGTTGGTGGTATACCTACAGCGGGAAGCCTAACTCATACCTAAGTCATGCCCTAACCCTACTTCTGCATGGCACCGCTGTTTCCAGAAGTCACGCCTAAGTCATGCCCACCCGGCGTTTCAGCATGGCACCGCGATGG
>Ga0126342_10017790_pt1 | contig 12254 bp, 10 predicted proteins | sample Cyp1metagenome_FD_92528 | JGI IMG/M metagenome (GOLD analysis project Ga0126342, IMG submission 92528) | Coral microbial communities from Lord Howe Island, Old Settlement Bay, Australia - Cyphastrea 1 metagenome | ecosystem: Host-associated > Invertebrates > Cnidaria > Coral ... | reverse complement strand
TGTAATGTATGTAATGTATGTAATGTATGTAATGTATGTAATGTATGTAATGTATGTAATGTATGTAATGTATGTATGTATGTATGTATGTATGTTTGTATGTATGTATGTATGTATGTATGTATATATATGTATGTATGTATGTAATGTAATGTAATGTAATGTAATGTAATGTAATGTATGTATGTATGCATGTATGTATGTATGTATGTATGTAATGTATGTATGTATGTATGTATGTATATATTTATGTATAAATATGTATATGTATGTAATGTATGTATGTATGGATGGATGGATGGATGGATGTATGGATGTATGTATGTATGTATGTAATGCATGTATGTATGTATGTAATGCATGTATGTATGTATGCATGGCTGCATGGATGGATGGGTGTATGTAAATGTATGTATGTATGTATGTATGTATGCATGCATGCATGCATGCATGCATGCATGCATGTATATATGTATGTATGTATATATATATATATATATGTGTAATGTATGTATGTATGTATGTATGTATGTATGTATGTATGTATATTTTGAATGGCCGACAACATAGAATCGTTGGGTTTGTATGATTTATGACGAATTTATTTTCCAAATTGCAATTTTCAAGTGGTGACTAAACACACAAAAATATGAACTTTTCTGTGTGATAAATTGGAATTGGTGGTACCTCACGTTTGTGTGACTTTATGATCGGGTAGATACCCCCCAATTCCAACATAATAGCATATGGTAGCATATGGTTGCTTCCAATTCAATGGTTTTGTCTTGTGCGGGAGATGTCGGATTTTTGCGGGTACCCCATATGTTGCCTTTTCTAGTATAATTCTAATTTTGTGTATGAGGTATTGTTTCTTTTCTCTGAAAATATATTGGGGGCTGGATGCCCTATTCTTGGACAAACCTATTTGGTTCAGAATCATCGGAATAAACCAGGGTCAATCCAGTTCTGTAGATGTTTGTATAAGATATGGCTAGAGATTTACTATCCACTTAGTAAATGGGATGCACATCCGAGAAGGTTATTCCCAAGGACTAGGAATTGGGATGTCTAAATTGCTCAGGTAGCAGCAACATTTTGGTATGATCCATGTTTAAAGATGTGTTCAACCCATTGAAAACCGATCACATCAAATCATGTCAGTGGTGCTTCCAAGTCCATTTTGCTTGGATGGAATTTTTCGTGCTATCCCCGTGGATCAGGTTGACAAAACCTAATGGTGTTTTGACCATTAAAAACATACTATCCATAGGGTGGTACCATGAATGCTTATTTTTTCAGACTTGGACCAAAACATCAGAATGAAATTATATTGATAAATACTTAAAGGCTGACGCCTGACAGCCGGCCACCGGCCAGGGAGGAGGGGAGGGGGGCGATGAGGGCCATCTTGGACCATTTTGGGGGCATGTTGGCGCCACGTTGGGGTCATCTTGGGCCATCTTGGGGGCATGGGGGTATGTTGGGATCATGTTGGTGCCATGGTGGGCCATGTTGGGCCATGTTGGGCATGGAGGCCATGTTGAGCTATGTGGAGGCGATGTTGGGTCCAAGTTGGGGCCGTGTTGGGCGATGTTGGAGGCATGTGGAAGCCATGTGGAAGCTATGTTGGGCTAGCTTGGGCGGAAGATGGGCTGTCGTACGGCTTCTTGCAGCCACTATGGGCCATTTCAACCCAGGATGAGGCCCAAAACAACCAAAAACACTGTGAAACACGGCATTTTCTGAGGCTGTCTTGGCTGTCTTTTTTCCTTCTCTTGCCTCTTGCTTATTCTTGCTCCTTCTTGCTCTCCATTCCATGCCTTCAAATATTCTCGTTCTTCTCCTTTTCTGAAATTTTCCATCTGGCATTTCTTCTCTGTCGGGTGGCGATCGTCTCCTCACCTCACAGGTCCCTCAGGTGCTGACACCTCCATCTGCAAAGGACTGGTGTGGGGATTGGGGGCAGAGTCGTGGGAAATTGTGGACAGAAAAAAAAGAACATGAGTGGAGGAGTTGTTGAAGAGAACTGTGCGTTTCTAGATGTTGTATGATTTTGTATGTGAAAACCTCGATATTTCTTGAAAAAAAACAAAAGAAAAAACGCAAAACATGACATCAGCAACGGGTCAACCTTGGTTTGTGGGTTTGGGACATGCTTTTGCCACAACTAAACAGGAAAATTGACCAACCAGTTCTGAATCATAGTTTTTGCTGGGCATCTCGGGCCAGCCATGTGCAAGAAAGGGATTGGAACCATTGAGACCAGGTGGAGTTTTTAGGCTCCACCAAAACCTACGATAGACAACCTACGTTAGAAGTAGATGTACTACACTATCCTGCAACATTTGCTCTTGAACTATTCTCGGCTCGCTCCGGAATAGAACCTTGATTCATTTATAAGACCACTCACAACATGTTCTGCGTTCTGTGACGATCGAATTGGGTTACGATGTCCCGTATGAGAAGCGAATTGTTTGTGGGTGAACTCGGAACCGGGATAGGGCGTTAAAAACTGGAAACGTTGGAAGTAGATGTTCGCACTTACAAACCTCTTGATTGGGCATTCATGGTTCCGATTGGGTGTTCATCGTCCCAATTGGGCGTTTAGGACTCGGGAGTAATTACCCACAGACATTACCCTCTGGCAATTTAACGTAGCTATTGAAAATGGCCATCTATAGTGGATTTTCCCATTAAAAATGGTGATTTTCAATAGCTATGTTAAATTACCAGAGGGTACCCATCTCACCAGGACAAGGAATTTCTTGAACAGCTGGAGGCTTTGAAGCCGGATGCGCGGGCCCCCTGAAGGGTTACCCTTTGGGAGTCAAACATGGCTGGATTGTAGATGATTTTCCCGTTAAACCTAGCCAAAACCATCCATTTATGGATTTCCCGTTGCCACGTTTGATTCTTGAAGGTGTTGTGTTTTTTTGTGTGGTGAAACCATGTCAATCATCACCTTGTTTTATGGGTTTGAACGTTGCTGGTCAGCGAATTTAAGGTCGCAGTTCCGCATTTTTATCATGGAGATTCTAATCTGGGTCCAAGGTTGCGTCAGCTTCAAAGTTTGACCCAAAATTGTGGGTTTCGCAACAAACTTCTTTGAATACAAATAGTTAACTATTAGTTAACTGTACATTAGCTATATTATGCTATATATATAATTCATTAATCTATATATAATATTTAATATACCAGTGAAACCCTCCTCAACACTGAGGTGTGTGTGACGGCAGCGTGCCTCCTGCTACCTTGGAGATGATATTAATATTCTCTATTCCCACCCAGCAAACGGACTAAATGGATGAGAATTGAAGGACTACAGAATTAATACTATCTACAGTCAGTAACCTGGAAAATTAAATTTTGAAATCCAATTAATTAATATCAATGGAAATGGTTGGTCATTCTATTTTTGCACTTGGTGGCACTTGGATATGAAATGAATCTGGATAATTTGTTTCAAGGAAGCTGGCTAATTATTTGGTTGGCGATCTCAAGTATTGTTTAATTTTCAACTATATTTAGGGACATGATTGATGAATATGAAAGCCTCCGATGACTACTGTATTTTTGTTCAGGGGCGTGAAACTTTTTTTTGCCATGTATGTAATTACATCCGTAGCTTGCTTATCCTACCCATTTCTACCGGAGAGCAAACGCGTTCAACAAAAAAACATGAAATACCCCCTTGAGTGCATGTGTTTCCCGCTCATTCCACTTTGGTTTGCAGCTTCAAGGATCTCAAGGACCTCTGGTTTTCGTTGTGACTCCACCAGGTTCTTAACAAATGCTGCGTGTCCCTTTGCTTTTGCTTCTGGTTTGTCCTGCTGCAGCCTACATCCGGATCGCGACAGCTGTCGGTGGGGATGTGGTGAAGGGTGCAGGCGACTTGACAAAAGGTGGCAAAGTTGGTCTCTATACCGTCTTGCTCCAGGCAGGGATGAACACCATTGTGACTCTATGGGTTTGTTTGAACATTTATCGGAAAACCTCTAAATCCATCTAAATCCATTGCTTATTCATCATTATCCTGACCCATAGGATCCATGTATGCTATATATGGTAACATTTACCATCAATATACCCCCAATGTTAGCATATATACCATACATGGATCCTATGGGTGAGGAAAATTGCCATTTGGGTGTATCCAGCATTTTCAGACTGTCACGCCCGTATACCAGATCTGGCTGTGAACATCCACTGATCAGCTACTTTGGTGTCCAAAAAAGGGGTACCAGACCAGTGTTTCGAGCCATAGCCAAATAGACTAACCCAGATGAGACCTTGTTGATTGATGTTGATTGTATAGTTACATATAACATCATAACTATCATATGACATTATATATGTGTATATATATATATATGACTATATCCGATCTATTCCCATTCTTCCTGATGCTTTGCCAGGGGCCCCCGGGCCCTTGCTGCAGCTGCAGGTGCTCAACCCAAATTTTGGTACGCTGAAGCAGATGTTGGAATGCTGCGGCAAATCACGGGATTATGCAGGAAAAATGGCTACCCTTTTGAACACCAATAGCATCCTGGACTTAACTGACAATGGCAGAGGCTATATGGATTTGGCTATTGGGAACATTTTGGAATTATGGGATATGATGATATAGCATAGCTAGTATACTGGGAATATCACGGCTGGGCTTAAATAGGGTTTAAATCAATCGAGACAATGCGATATAATGGGCTTTATCCACCAACAATACGGGGGTGAATACGATCTGGGAATATAATGGGAACGGGGATATATTGGGACATTAAAGACAATTTGGATTTTTCATGGGGATGTTTCCTTGGACAACCAAGCATATAGTTTCATTTCACCCTTAAAGTCATGGCAAAAGACTCATGGATTCGTCAACCCACCATGACTGGGTAATCTACTGGGGTAAAATCTGGGTTTCTGTGAAAATAGGAACACCAAAATGCAGCCAGGTCAAAGACAAACTAGGTATGTTTTCCCATCCCATCCAGGTTTCGTTTTTGGTTCCATGTATGTTTTCCATTTCAGACACACTCATCTATGCTTATTTGAGCAGTGTTCAAAACCCTGTGTGGTCCCTTTCATACTCCTTGATAGGGATTCCCCTAGTGGATCGTGATATTCCCCACTACATTGGTGAGCTTTTTTCCCAGGCGATATGCCAGGCGATATGCAGTTCGAAGGTTAGCATATTCCCCTGGAATCATCAACATTTATAAACCAACCGGGGCCAACTGGGGAAAACTGAACACTGCAATGGTCCAAGGCATTCAGGGAGATGACATTGAAGGGCAAGTCAGAGACATGGCCGTGGGTGACGAGAAGTGTAGCGATCCTGGACTTGGCGCTTTGATGAAAGAGGGAGACCCTACCTGTTCCTACCTCTACAGTTTCTGGCACATAGTCGTTTCAGTTGTCTTTTGCCATTTGTTTGTATTTACTTTTGTTGTTCCTATTTGACCCCATCATTGACATCGATTTCCGTAACAAGTCCACAGTTGTTTTTGGAATGATTGACCCCAGACGGGCTGGATGTCTAAATGATCAACCCCAAACATGGATTGTTTAATGGAAAGTCGAATGAGACGAACTGGAGTTTTAATGTGGAATCAAACTAAATGGTTTGATCATGTGGATATGATAACATGGTGTCAATCTGACCTCACATTGCATAGATTTGAACACCGGGTTGACATGTACATGCTGTCGCCATTTGGATCATAGGGCCCTTGAGCTCGTTCGCTAACGCTTAAAAGTGCGGGCTGCTGACGATTCCGTACCAAATTCACACTGGTAGCGGAGCAGGTGACGACCTGACTCCTGGTACGTCGCAGACCCAAGGAATCTTTGTGCAACTCCGACAAGACAATTTGAATCTCGCTATTCTTGAAATTGGCCGACCTCAAGTTGAGGAAGGTTCTGCAATCGTCTGACCCACTGCTGGGCGGACCTCCCGATCCCGTAGGGACGGAAGATTGCCATGCCATGTCCGTGAATGGATGGAAGTTCGTTCAGGGGCAGTATGTATAGCTGTAACTTGAATAAATCCGCCAATTTGAGACACACCCAAGTCACAGATTGTTGGCCAAACATATCCCCATTATGTTTCAGGTAATCAGATCACCATGAAATTATCGTTAGGATGTTGAAGGGATACGGGATAATGATATCATATTTTCAGACCAATCCATTTGCTGCAACATATGCGTCTACTATATATATATATATATATATATAATATTTATATATATATACAAATATGTTTTTAGTTTTTTTAGAGTGTTAATATCACATTAATATATTTGATATATATATATATACATACATTAACGCCCATCGTATATTTCATTTTATGCCCATAGAAATGGTTTGTGTTTTATTCAAATGTCTGACCAATCCATTCAGCATAAATTTGGTAATTAGTTCCAATTTGTTTTGTGGAACATGTTTTTCTGAAACAGGGTCTATCATCCAAGTAAATGGGCAATCTATACCATAGGAATGTGGCAAATGAATTACCGGAGGGTTTTTGTCCGAGTAATATCGTATTTAAAATCATCAAATCACCAGTTGCCAATATATATAGATATATGTATTAATTCCCATTACCATGCCTTGCCCCTAGTATTAATTAGACAACCCCAAAACGATGGTTTAATACGGGAGGAAATCACATATTTGGAAGCATAGGCTGAATCACCATTTCCCATTGATATTGAATGGTTAAATCACCATTTCCCACTCTATTTCCATTGCATTGTCATCCATAACTAATGTAGTAGGTAGATGTGGAAGACCTACCGTGAAAGTAGATCATTTTCCAAAAGGGTTTCACCATAGCTTTCCCACATTTTTTTGTAAACATGTATGCTATCCCGGCTATCCCATTCATATCCCATCAAATTCACCATTTTCCATGATATCCCCATGCACTGGTGGTTGTTATATCACGTTATATCCCCATAGATTGGTGGTTGTATTCCATTAAATACCCAGTCATCACTATTTCTCACTCTGTCCAAACATTGGTGTTTAACCATTATACATGTTGGTTAAACCCTTAAACTAATCATTTTTTGTGGTTGTTATCCAGTCAAAAATGCTAGTACGGGTAGGTCACCCCCATTGATAAGTTTAATAAATAGTTGACCATATTTGACCATATTCACAGTAACCATATTTAACCATATGTTGAAGCATTCTAGTATTTAACCATTACAATGATGTAAACAAACATAATATCACCATATTCTATCATTTCACCTGGTTTTTTTAACCATGACATCATCCAGTGGAATCCAGGTTTCGAGAACAAAGATCAACGTAGCTTCAGTTCCAGCGCCATGTGCGTTCCCTCGGACGTGTGTTCCGTGGACGTCGTTGGCGCCACGAAGGGTCTGAAGGTCCCGGTGGGGACCGGTCGGGACCGGTGGGGATCGAGGGATCGTTGCATCACCATGGCTAAGAAGGGTGAAAAATGGTGAATTTAATGGTTACTAATGGTTAATAGTGGCTAAGAATTTGATGGCTAACCATTAGTAATTAACTGGCTAATGGTTACTAGCCATGTTATTAGCCATGGTTAATGGTGAATTTAATGGCTAAGAATGGTTTTCATGACTAATTAACTTGATGGTAATTTACCCTCTGATCCGGAATGATTTTGTTGTGATGAATGGCAATTTAAGCATCACAAGTGGGGATATTCATGGGAATTACCTGTGGTGCTTAAATATAGTTATGAAAACTGTCTCATGTATAGATGGTTATTTGTGAGGATTTCCCTATTAAAAATGGTGATTTCCAAAGCTATGTTAAATAACCAGAGGGCAGTTAGCAAGGGGGTGATGACTCATCTATGTGACCGTTTTCATATCATGTCTGGATAAGTTTGACTGATGGTGATTTCATCAACAGAACGAACAACACGTGTATTTAAACAACATACATTGTTAAGATTTTAAATGGTTGTATAATTTATTGGAATGCAATGTATTAGGAAATATAGTGGGAATAGATTGAAAAAATGCGTACAAAAACATGTTTTCGGTCAAGATGTTCCCCTTCACCCAATGCTGGTTTCATGCTTCGAAATGTGAATCCCTGAGTCACGAGAATTATACACCTGTTGATTGGTGGAAATCAATGGGTTTACAATGGAATGACATGGCTGGCTGTCATCAGTCATGGATGGCTGCGACATATGGGTATGGGTCAACATTTAAGTTGTTGATGTAGGGGGTGAAATACTTTAGTCACTTTAGTCTTCACCATTTGCAGCAGCTGATTACTAATTACTACCCTATTTAAGACCTGGGCAGCTAAGACTATTTTTTTAAGCATCAACCATTTGATTATTGGGGGTCCTCAGTTTACAGGCCAGTATGAATGCATGTTAAAATTCTTATTTGGGGTGGGTAACGCTCGATGCAAAATTTACAGGATGTTGTTTCTATTTGTGCATGATACTGTATACCCAGAGAAGCAATCCCCAAGAGTATATAAAGATGAAGATCTTGTGGTGTTTTGGTGTTGCTATTCCTGAAAACACTGTGATGATCACAATGTGGTAAGCCCAAACATGTAAAAAAAAACATGTTTACACCATCCCTGCAACCCCTCCCACAGGGATGATTTTCGGCAGTGGTTTCACCACATGTCTCGGGAATGGAATGCTCCACTGGATCTATGAACCTTTTTGGGGTCCCGGGAATGACCGGGGTGTGGATTGAATGTTGCATAGACATCACATTCAATCCCTGCATATCTTAGATTGAGTATAATATATTATATATATACTGCATATATATATATATATACGTATATATATATATATAGGTGTGTATATATATATATATCCAGTCTATGATACTATGTGTATATCCAAATGGTTTCCATTATGTCCCCCTAAAATGTTTGGTATTGGATTGTCAACCCAGGATTTACACCCCCCTACAGAGTTTTTGTTTTTTCTGAGGGGGGGAGGGGTTATCAATTTTGAATATGGTTAGTTGTCACTAGTTTGGGGGATTGGTCAGCAAAAACGTCAGTATGTTTTTTTTTTCAGAGAATTATGTGGACTGTCAGTGACTGTCATGTTTTGAACACCAAGGTGGGCTACAGCGTGGTGCTGCAAATATTGAATCGCAACTACGGTGATTTAGAATATGCAGGCGTCGGCACGACTGCACGACCTCACCGGCTGGGCATGGGTCAAAGTTGGGGACCCCATTGGATGGTGAATACATGTGAATACGATAGCTGGTTGGTGGTTTGGAACATTTTTTCCATTGGGATATATTGGGAATGTCATCATCCCAACTGACGAACTGAAATATTTTTCAGAGGGGTTGAAACCACCAGATGAGATAGACTTTGAAATCTGTGGTACCCCAGGTCTTGAAATTCTTGAATTTTGACCCATCCCATACCCATATCTCAAAGAAAACATGTAATACACACATAAAGCTAGACAACAATAGTGTACAATACCCGCCAAATCATCTAGATTTAGGCAATTATGCAACTATACCGGACATGGACGTGGATGCTGTATGGGTGAGATGTTTTATGGGAGTTGACAATAGTGATTTACTAATTATGTGCATTGATTCTGCGAGTTGAAGCCCAGCAGAAACGGCATCTTTCAGTAACAGAAAGAAATTGAAGAACGTGGATGGTAAACAAACTATAGGACATATAGATACATATATAGATATAATGTTGTGTACCAAAAAAAACCTCCAACAGACCATCCCCCAACATGTCCCGATGTCTTGGTCTTGGCACAGGCGAAGGACCTCTGAGTAGCTGCTATGATGGAATGAACATGGTGAACTTGGCCAACACGTCGTTCAGAAAGGTGAAAGAGAGCTTCGCAGAGATAGGTGGGATCAAGATCCCCACAGGCAAAAAGGCAGAGTTCTCCTTTGAGAACATGCAGAGACTTGGCTTGTTGAAGATGTTGGGCAAGTGCGAGCCGCGGGCTGACACTGGAATTCTCTATGTCTTCAAAAACAAGTTCTGGTCCAACGGTCAAAATGCCTTGAACATCACGCATTTCGACTGGAAGCTTGCCAAGAAGCAGGCTCAAGAGGTGAAAGCCAAAGACCAGTCAGTCCACGTGCAGCTGCAAATGGGACAGGATGAGCCGGTGGTGACCGTGGAGAAATCCAAGAAAATGACTGAAGAAACACCTGAAGAAGAGATGCAAGAAAAGATATCAGAAATTTCCACAATTGCGAAAGTGACCAAGGAAAAGACTGCAGGTGTGGCAGAAGACGACAAAATGAAAGTAGCGAAGGCTGCCATCGCTGCAGCTGAGAAAAAGATAGCACAAAAGAAAGATGAGAAAGCATCTGCCAAGCTTGAGGGTGGCCTCTCAGTTGCAGCTGACATTGCTGTGGCTACCCCTGCAGGCGCTGCTGCAGCAATGCAGCATCCGCTGGCCGCCGAACCTCTGGCAGCAACAGCACCACTGGCACCAGTACCAGTGGCAACAGTGGCACCAGTGGCAGTGGCAACAGTGGCGCCAGTCGCAGTGGCAACAGTGGCACCAGTGGCAACAGTGGCACCAGTGGCATTGCCAGCAATGGCACCACCACCACTGCTGTCACCCGCACCAGCGACACCAGCCCTACCAGCTACCCCAGCAGCACCCGTGGAGGCCGTTGAGCCCAAGGCAGCCGAGCCTGAGGCAGAGGCCCCTAAACCTGAGGCTAAGGACGCTGCTGCAGGTGAGGCGGCTGAACCCGAGGCAGATCCTGATGCTGCCCCTCCTACCCCAGCAGCACCAGAACCCACCGAGGATTTGGCAGCCGCGCCGCCCAGACCGCAGGCTCCACAGCCGGACGTGGATGGGACAGATGCTACCCTGCGAATGGCCGAGGATGAGGAGGTGGACAATCTTGAGAGAAGTGCCGAGATCTTCGCAGAGCAGCAGCTTGCCAAGCGACGACTCGATGTTCTCATTCTGTAAGGCTCGCAGCGTTTGGGTTGGGTTGTGGCCCAGAGTTTCTGTTGGGTTGTGGCCCTGACCACGGTGACAGATTTTGATATATGGTGGAGTCCGATGGAGGCTGGTGGAAAAATCAAGGGTGGCAACCACTGGAAGGTGCGGGATCTCGATTTGGATGCCAGGTCCTCAACTCAACAGTTTTATCCAGGTTCTCCAGATTCAGGGATGTGGTGACCAAGTGTGAAAGAAAAAAAAGGTCGAATCACAGCAATCAAATCCGTACCCCAAAACAGCAACAATGAACAACGCCAATATGTTTCCGCCAGGGTTTATATAGCTGGCAGGCTCCTTCTGTGTGCGTTGCAGGCGAGGCCGAGCTGGTTGGATGTTGGCTTCTTTCAACTTTTGGATCAGATGTAGCAACTGAAAGATCTGAAAGTAGCTGACCAGTTAGAGGCACAAATATATACACATATCATAAAAATCTGACATAAATGCCAATACATGCTAACATGTGTATTAAATATCGTTTAATTACATAGTGTATATTATACATATATACTATCTTTAATTTATGTAATCTTAAAAAATCTTATGAATTATTTTTATGTATATGTTTTTGGTATAGACACAATGTACAGTAGTGGTTTTGCACCTAGAACATATGTTGTTTCAATTGTTTCTCAAGCAGCACTTAGAATATGTTCATGTTGTGAAAGGTCTGGGTGGTTCGGAAGCTCTGCGGAGGTATCTGTGCAGCGCAGTGGATGCAGCTGGTGACGGTAGCATGAGCGAAGATATGGCAAATTTACAGCACTGCAGCTAGAAACACGCATGCATACATTACATTACATTACATTACATTACCTTACCATTACATTACCATTACATTACCATTACATTACATTTACATTACATTTACATTACATTTACATTACATTTACATTACATTACATTACATTACATACATTACATACATTACATACATTACATACATTACATACATTACATACATCACATACATTACATACATTACATACATTACATACATTACATACATTACATACACCCATACATCCATACATCCATACATGCATGCATGCATCCATCCATCCATCCATCCATCGATACATACATACATACATGCATAGATACATACATTCACACATACATTCATACATACATACATACATACATTCATCCATCCATGCATCCATGCATGCATACAGACATACATACGTACGTACGTACGTACATACATACGTACATACATACATATATATATATATAT
>Ga0126342_10017789_pt1 | contig 12254 bp, 12 predicted proteins | sample Cyp1metagenome_FD_92528 | JGI IMG/M metagenome (GOLD analysis project Ga0126342, IMG submission 92528) | Coral microbial communities from Lord Howe Island, Old Settlement Bay, Australia - Cyphastrea 1 metagenome | ecosystem: Host-associated > Invertebrates > Cnidaria > Coral ... | reverse complement strand
CGCGCTTAGAACCTACTAAACCACAATCTATACTGATAAAATCTGCCCAGATTTCAGTGCCATCATGTTCCTTGATAAGGGTTTTAAAGATCAGATTAGGTACTGTATGTTGCCTATGTGCCCGGGATGGCAGGGAACCTTGCAGATAGGTGGGGACTGTCGTACTTAGAACCTACTACACCACAATCTATACTGATAAAATCTGTATATAGATATGTAAAGGCATAGATCCTAGGGGTTCTAAGTATACGTTTCTGCAAGGAGGCATGGATGTGTATAGACAAATACATAGCGATGGACTTTTTCACGTATATATACATATGATTTTAGCTATGTATAGGTATAGGGCCCAGGGGCTTAAGTATACGTTCTGCAAGGAGGAATGAATTTGTATATAAATATATAGCGACGGACTCTTTCATGTATATATGCATATTATTTTAGATTTGTATAGGTATAGGGCCTAGGGGTTCTAAGTATACATGTCTGCAACGAGGTATGGCAGATCTTTGATGTATATTTAAATTTGTGATTACTTGTGTATTATTGTTTGGTTCTAAGCATAGGGGCTCTAAGTAAAGGGGTGTGGGTTCTAAGCACAAAGGTTCTCAGTAAGTTTTTTTTTTGCTTAGTTATATTTTGTTTTTTGGTTCTAAGTATAAGTCCGTCGCTATATAGGCATACTAAAGCATGTATTATGTAATGCCTTTTTCAAACCTATATGACATTAAATTGTATGTATTGAGTTTATTAAGTCATTTTGTAAAATATGAAATTATTACGTTATCTTATATCAAATTACATTGTATTAAATATCAAAAATAAATTATATTAAATCATTTTAAATTAAAAACTGAAAAAGCAAAACTATTACATTAAGTTTTTTAAATCATTTTAAATAAAAATTGATAAAGTAAAACTATTACATGAAGTTGAACAAAATGAAACTTAGATTGAATCATATTATGTTACATTAAAGTCAGTTAAATTATCTTATATTCAGTTCTGCCGTACTACATTGTATGATTTTAAATACTTTAGTATTTCATATTTTATTGAACTTTATTAGATGATATTTTGTTAATCTATTTTATATCAAAACTTTCTGAAATAGTATCATAGTATATTTTAGTATATTATAGCACTTGTGAATCATAAAATATGGCATGCTATGATATTAAATAAAACTGTTTTATACTTTTTAAAGTATATCAAACTATATACATTGTATTGTATCATTTTTCTTATATATATATATATACATATGAATCAAAAATATGAATATGTTCGTATCTGTATAAATATAAAAATAAATAAATACATATATATATATATGCAAGTATTAATATGTCAATATACATTATGATTATGACTGTGGCTAATGAAGAGATTACCATGGAGAAGGAACAATCAAAAACGGGGTTCAGGTCTTGGTGGACAAATCTGACAATAAGACGGCTTGACTCAGGTCAACTGCCAGTCTTCTTAGTGACATTTGGTTCAGTCATTGGAATTGGGCGGCCACTTCGCTACAAACCCCATGTTGGCCCATCCAATTTTATTGCTTGCGCAGCCCGGCAAAACCCATAGAGTGGCCCAATGAAACTTTGAAACATGTCTTGGAAGATTCTCCCCCAATAAGAATCTCAGGAACTTTTCCCTCTGTCTGGAGTTGGAATATTTGCTGAATGTCCACAGCATGGCGCAAGCATGCAGGGGCACAATGCAGTGGCTACCCAGCAGCATGTCTTTGCCCAAGGACACTCGAAGCACCTGGCAAAGTGGAACCTGGCACTATCAGGTTAAGGATAAAAAGTAAATGGAACACAGCCCGAGAAGTAAACCCCCAAAAAAGCTGATAAATTATGATAAATCAATGTTCAGCCACCCCAAATATGATATATATATATGTATTCTGTATTGGCCGACCCATTTTCCCATGTAAAATGGGTGAAACCACCAGTTTGACTGACACATCTTGCCGTTTGTGTTGAAGACGAGTAACAAAGATTGCAAGACTTCGTGAATTTTACCATCCATTTTCCGGGATTTCAAGACTTAGAGACTGAACATGAGTTTCCAGATTCCAGTTTTGAAAATTACTTTCTCTCCGGGAAATCAAATCGGCAATCCCACATTCTCAGGTCTAGATTCCAGAGAACACATCATTTTTCAAAGGTTCTCCCTTGCCGTCTGTGAGGAACATAATGGGTAATTACTTTTCATGTCAAACAACTAGGTAACCCCGATAACGATGGTAGAATCATCAATCCGAAACTGTGGCATCCAAAACTCCACAATTTCCAAATTCAAAGATGCTCACACAAACTGCAGACCCCAACGTTCACCTTGGGAAAACCGACGTCGACTTGGACGATCGTGGAAATTAGATCCATGTTTGGCAAGCACCTTTAATCTACAACTGCTTGCTTCCCATGAATGACCTTTGAATGCCAGAAAATACACCCAATAATTACAGTAAGAACCCTTGTTCTTCTTTTCAGAAATTGAAAGCACAGCAGATGGACACTGTTAACATCCACGACCAGACTTTGATTGAAAATCAGCCATCCCAAGGTCAAGACATCCCTCAAGTGGTTGGTGATTTCCTAAGTCATGGGGTACTCCCTTGCATCATGCAAGTCATGGATGACCATGAATCGTTATTGAAACCACCATGGTGACGACTGGGGACCCACCATGACCTAAGAATCCCCAAGTCAAAGTTTACATGGTCAACCTTTGGTAGCCCACAAAAAATACTATTTTCTTGCTGTTTATGATAATTTCGCATTTATAGCGAAAAACTAGAGGATTAAACTACCTATCCAAGGTTGGGGATGTTAATGGCAACGACTAGTGGTAACCCCAGGATCCCAGGACCTTTTGCTTCAAGCCGTGCTCCTCGATTGCTGCCATGCAAGCATCGCTCCATTGACTTCTCGGCACATCATCGCCCCATCCGTTGATCTTTTGGACGGAGAGCAAGCCCCGTTTCTTTTGCAGCGGAAAAAATGAAATATAGGAAAACCATAGGAAAACCACTGGAAATAGAAGGAAACATACGCATTACAGATTCTTGGAAGAACGTTTTCAGCCTTTCCGGATTTCTTAGGAGAAAACCAACGACAGGCGATCATCTTGCAGGGTGACTGGCACCTCAAAATAATGGCAGCTGCGAACGGTGGTGCCACCACATCATGCGCCGATACGCAGCCAGCATCAGTCAGCGGAACTCACTTGTCCGTTGGACATGAACATAGTTTGAAATTGTCCTGAAACGAGGTGAATTTGCTGCTACGCAACAAATTCTTCATTGCAATTGGAGTCAATTCCAACGTTTTGGCCCAACAGGTTTCCTTAAATGTCCAAATTTCAAGTATCAACGCCAGCTCACAGCATCCATTCCCATTAAGCCCCCGCAAAAACTGACCCTAAACATCCACCCTTACCAGCCTGGACCTGAAGGTCTGAACTCCCCTTTTATATATATATATACTGACTGTCCCTCCAAGTGACGTTGGAAGACTACTTTTCTCTTGTGAGCAGTTTTCAGGGTATGGCAGTTGAAGAGTTGAAGGTAGTAAAAATAACAATCCCTGCAATTAATCACCAATTAACATGTATTCATGCCTCAAACTGCAAGGCACGCGCCAAAGTGAAAGCCTGTAATCAATAGCTCACGCGCCGCACTGGCTGCGAGGTTTTTGGAAAGTGCACGCTGGAACTGTTAGGCCACGAAGGGAAACTGCCCACAATCATCGGAAATGTCTTCACTTGGAACATCTGCATTGATAAAAGATATGTATATATATATATGAAATTTAAAGACGTCTGTAAAATGCAGTGTATAACGTAATGCAATGTAACTCAACGCAACGCAACGTAACGTAACGCAACGTAAGGTATGGATGGAAGGATGTATGTATGTATGTATGTAGGTATGTAGCTATGTAGGTATGTAGGTATGAAGGTCTGTATGTAGGTATGTGGGTATCTAGGTATGTAGTTATGTAGGTATGTAGGTATGTAATGTATGTACGTATGTAAATTGTATTGTTTTGTGCTCTAGTGCATTGCATTGCATTGTATTGTATGTTTCTATGTATGTAATTTGATTGAATGTAATGTAATTTAAAATCATGTAATGCAACGTAGCGTATATATATGTATGTAGCTTGAACCAAATATACTCATATAGTAAATAGACGATATTTCCATATGTAAACATACATTGAAACATTCCATGCGTAAATAAAAATAGTACATTTGAATAACTGTATATTGTACAGACATAAGCATATGTATTTAAACAAAAAAGAAAGCACATATATATATACACATAAATATATATATATATATATATATAATATGGTTTGAAGTGAACAAATCAAATGAATGCTTGCCATCCGGCACAGTTTGCTATGTTAGCAATTATTTTCTGCCAAAGTCAAGGTGCCACGCAGTAACACCAGGGATACACAGTTGTTGCAGTGAAGCAAAAAGATTAAACCCAAATGCGTGTGCCTCAAAATGTGGTATATCTCCACAAATGAGTGTGCCTGAAAATGTGGTCTACCTCCCCGAATAGCGCTGACAGTCGGAAAATAATGACTAATCAATGAATTTAGGGGTACCCTATGTTGATTTAAATACATTAGTTGAGGTCATGCTCATCGTAATCTTGCTAATCCGGTTATTGTGCTCGAAAGAGTCACCTTTTCTCTGCCAGAAGACGACCAGCCCTTCTCAGATTGCATTCCTACATCTCCACTGTTTGTTCATGACTTGAATTGTGCTTTCCTCAGCTTCGAACGTGGCAAGGAAAACCTATGGGTATCAACGGGAAATGCAGCTTCAATCTGTAAAGAAATGAAAAAAATGCAAATCTTGCGCAGCGTTGTGACCTCCAAACTTGCTCGTAATCATTTTGAAACCCATACTGCCGTGAGGCTTTGATCTGATTGATGACCCATTGGATTCATCTTCTTTAGCCTGCACAATGGTTTTCAGTTTCCGCAACACCAGTGGACAAGTGGGTGGGACTAAAGCTTTGGCATCTGTGCTTTTCTCACCAAGCTGACGCAGCTGCATGTTCATCCCCCCTAAATGCAAATAGGATCAAACATAGTCTACAAAATAGGCTTCGTAGGGCTTACCCCAAAACGGTAATGTTTAATAGATTGACACATAAAATGAAGATAAACCACTGTCCCTGGGGATACGCGACAATTCACAATATGGCCCTATGGAAAATCACATACCTATGCATCGGCGATGATCCAGCTCACCCTTCCAAGCCCGGTGCCGATCCAACATCGCTCCCTTTAAGGGATGAATCTCGGCGACTAAGGATGTGAAGCAAAATCGAAGCCATGAACATGGGAGAACTTACTGTACTCCACTTTAATCCACTTCTACCTGTCCCACTGTGTAGATCACCTGCCATTCTCTTGGAAGCTTCTGCGGGCATTTGTAACTGAGATGACTATCCTGGACCGTTTTGATCCTCAAAACAATGGTTCGGAAACCCGACACACCAACAACACATAGGATGTTGCAGAGCCAAAACTATGGACAATTCCTAGTCAAAAACATTGGGATGTCCAATCACGTAAATATATAAACAAGAACAAGTATGTATGTATAAATATGCACATACATATTGCCAGGTTGGTAATTTGACTGAACCATATGAATGGATCCAAATCAGTTCAAAAATGGCCAGCAGTATGGGTTTGTCTCGAAATTGGGTACCACTAAATCCATGGGTTTGTATCATCTTCTCCACATACAGCTTCAGCTGGAAGATCAAGTCATGTTGAAGATCAATGCACTTCACATCCTCGCAAATTTGGAGATGCTTAACAGATTGCAAGGGAATTGCATGATTTTGCATCCAAATCAGGACTTGGTATGGATTGGATACAAACACAACCGTACCATGTTGAAGATAGCGACGTTAACGAGCCGCAACCAAGATGTCGAGGCTGAGCCAGAGCACCAGCGAACCCTTGATTCTGACACTTTGTCGACATGAAGTCAAAAAATCAATGAACAAACTCATGTGGTTCTTCCATTTGTCTGATCATTGATGGCAACAATGCACCACACATTGGGTCACCAGCCCGAATACATACATACTATCTAGCCATATCTGGCACACCTGGACAACTTTGCATTTCCCAACACGACGTTCGAATGAGGTTGCTATTCCTTTCGTTGCATGAGGGCTTCTGTGGACAGGCTCATTTTCTTGGTCTTGGTTCAGTGGTGACATCAGGCCTGCCATGTCGGATCCGTCAGATGACTGGGGGTTTGGGTACTATATGCTTTGTTGCAGAACCTGCCCACTCACCTGTCATTTCCACTTTAGACAAGAGACGTGTAGGTTGATTATGAGTTGCAAAGCAATTAAAAGACAACGCGTGTATTGGGATATAGTTAAATAAGATTTCTTCACTTATTCAACTTGGTTTATACAATACCACTCAGGTGGATATGCAATCACCCCCTCACGAAAACTGCCTGCAGAGGGAAGCTTGCCTTGAGCCAGAACCATTGTTTATCTCAAGGTTGACTACCACAGTGTCATTCCGATCGCCTCTCATCACTCTCATCCTAAATGCAGCATACATATTGATATCAAATATAATAGGTCATGTAAATGTCATTAAACGTATTTATGTGAATGGGAAATCCTGATTTCAATACATGTCGCCCCTAACACCCATCTGGCCCGAGAAACGCGTGCGGAGTTTGATGAGGGGTGGGTCCACACAAAACTACTTTTACAGCGCCTTCATGTGGCCGATTTCGTGTTCTCACCTCCAAAAGAATGTTCATAGGTTGAATATATTTGAGGGAACCATTATTAGGAGGGAAACCACCATTCATTGACTTTAGGGGGAATCAATCCAAATTTGTTCTTGTATCAACATCATTACTGTTTTCGTGGTGGGTCCTGGTAGGCGAAGGCTAAAATCCTCTGAGAGGTATAACTGCGGTAATGCTGGTAGACCTCTGCTACCGCACGGATTATTTTCTGGGTAGCAGGATCATTGCCTCACCATCCCAAACAGGTGTTCAGCCCTGGTTCATTCTATTTTTTCCTATGATGTTCTGAGCATAGGATACCATGGGTCCGAATCAGGTACCCCAGCAAACATGTGTAGAAAGGTGACCAGCCATTGTGAGTTACATGGGCTCTTGGGTCAAAAGGGTTTGCCTGAAAATGCGGCACTCAGAATTTCAACAGATTACTGAATAATTTGTGCACTAGAATGATGACAATTTTCGGGAAGACCCTAGGTTCACAAACGCCACTTTTTTCCCCTGCCATGACCATTCACGGCGGCCTGAATGCCCGTAGGTGAGCAGAACGTCCACTGACACTGTTGCGAGATTCCTTCTCACGCTCACGTCCTGGGTGCGGCTGCAGCAAAGCGTCCAGCCCCCGGGTTGAATCACACATTTGTTTATAATTCAATTTAGATAGGGGCGGGCACCTTGTAAATCGGTAGACATCACAACAAATTGAATGTTATAGTGGCTGTTCCACATGCAAATGAAAATCTAAAAATGACAAACATGAATGTGGGCACACTCGCTCAGGGTCTGGGTTGGTTCCAGCAATCATTGCGTTCAACTCTGGGAACCTCTGGAGATGTGTCCTGCATACGGCAATTCATCATGTTAAACGGAATATTTGCCTTTACCAGCATGCATATGTAAAAATGAATCTTTCTATATATATATATATATATACATACCAGGTAGTGCCCGGCACGCGCCAGGGCGGAAGTTTCAAAAATGGGACATGACTATAGGAACCAGTTTGCTTATAGGAATTGTTGGGGAGCTGGGAAGGAATGAATTGAAATGAATGACTTGAAGAAAACCAACGAATGCAATAAATGAAGTGAATGAAAAGAATGGGTGAGGGAATGAATGAACGGACGAAGGAACGGGCGAACGAATGATTGAATGAAAGGAACAAGGACTAAATGAATAAAAAAAGAGTGTAACGCTGTGGGCCCTCCAATATTTTGTGATAAATTATGCTTATTTATACTCATATGTTTGTTCTTGTTCTATTTTCTATGTTGTTGATATTACTTTGTTTCTGTTGCATTGTTATCTATTGTACATTTAATTTGGTTCTGGAAAGTTCATGTAGAATAGCATAGTGGGGGTAGAGATAAAGCTCATACCATTGGTTCTACACTGCTTCTTCCTTTGCTAAAGCAGATTATAGATAGACCCATGGCAAGTAGCGAATTCAATATGTGTATCATCATATGAACATGTAGTATGTATGTATGTATATATATATATACACAGTTGTGTTACGATACCCAAGAACGAATAATGTTTGAACACAGATTTCAATGGCTCTACCAAGTCTTGCAATGAAGTGCACGCGTCATTACAAACTAATAGTGATCATGAAAAGGCATGGAGCAAGTCACTCTTCTCACATATGTACAGTGCAAACTCATTTTTCAACCTTGGAACAACAAGGCATGGAATATATAAGAATACTTAGAGCCAATCTTGGGAACAACATGGCAACATCAATCTTACATGAAGGAAGCACCGATCACCTTCAACACATCACATGCATGGCCATTCCAGAAACTTAGAGTCTCATGTAAGAAATTATGACAATCAATTTTGTATACATTTCTATTCTAGCCTGGGTCTACCTGAACTTGTACATGTCTCCCTGGTAAGCCAACAATGCAAGCAAACAAATAGTGCCACATACAAGCCGCAATAGCCGCACAAGCAGATAGCATACATATACAAAACTCATCATCATATTTTGGAAATTGCACATGCCATGTTCTTCATTGGCAATAATTTTGCAGGGTAGTGAGTTGTATCAGGCTCCAACAAATATGGAAAGAATATGGAAACAACACGGAAAAATCCTGCAATCAAAATCTGTGAGTGAATGTGCTGATCAAGCAATTTGGTTAGCCTAAATGGAGTTTGCCTGTGACCAGCGCAATCAAGAACATATCTTCAAGGGTATGCCTGCATATAGCCATGGCAAGGAGCAGACCTACCATAAAAGTGAAGCGGGATGAAAGCAAAAACTCATGCTAACACCTTCCCAATGATTTTTCCGTATTTTTCCAAAGATATTATCAGATTAAGATACTGTAGCAAGGGTGATCCAAGCTATCTCTTGAATTACCATGTAAATAACCAATAGAAGTAATCATTGCACCATGTCATACGTTGCCAGCTTGTGTTTGTAGCTTTGAAACGTTGTGGCACTATTGTTGGCTCTATTTGAAATCGAGCTTGAGTTGACCCATGTGTCGAGTTGGACTGCACAAAGACCTCAATGAGAGTATATTGGCCACGCAAATCACGAAAACTATATGATCTAGCTGCTCGTTGCCCTGGGGTGACTGTAGATGGTCATTCAAGATTACTCATTCAAATGAATATTGAGCTTCCTGGCCATGACAAGCATTTTTTGAATAAACGACTTTCGTCTATATATGCATATGAGAATATAAAACAATAATAGATATTTCTTATATATATCTGGTTGTAAATCTAAAACTGTTCTACTTTCTGTGCCACTTTTGAATATCATGTGCTGGCCCTTGTAGTGGCACAGCATGGCCCGAAGACATAGTGTTTTTCTTTTTTCAACTTAGTATGTCCTTGCCATGCAGTGAAGAAAATCCAAAACTCTAAAAAGATAAAAAGATCTCATCCAAGATCAGATGGATTACAGTTAGTATTTGTCTAAGGATAATGAGCCTGCAAAATTGTTAATTTGCATTCTTTATTGATGACGCTTTTTTTAGAAAAGACAAATTGAGTGGTATTGCTCATGCTACGTAGTGTAAACACCGTTGGGCTAAGTCCGGCTAGATCCCGTCCGGCCGGTACCGTAGTGCCGTCCGTGCGGCCGGTACCGTGGTGCCAGTCCGGATTGAAAGCTCGTTTTGTGGGGTCTGGCTGGGAATCAATTTTTTTCTGCCCCCCCCCCCAGGGAGGAAAAGGAAAAAAGAAAAGGAAAAAAATAAACAGAAAGCTTTGGTAGCAATATATTAATCTAAAACTTGACCCATATCTGTCCATTCCTCTTTCCAGCTCTCCACAACGTCCCTTTCTGAAAAATACACAACATTTAAGTAACATTGGCCTATCATATCATGGTGTGAGATATTGCAAGACGTGCAAAACAATCCACACACACACGTCTCATCTTACGTTTTGCTGTATTTCCAGAAACGTGGTAATGGGGCCCCTGTGGCATGACTTTCTGAAAAAAAGGAATGAATGAATGAATGAATGAAAGAATGAAAGACTGAATGAAGGACTGAATGAAGGAATGAGCAAATGAATGAACGAACGAATGAACGAACGAAAAAAGAATGAAAGAATAAAACATGAATGATTGAATGAATCACTGAATCATTGAATGAATGAATGGATGAATTAATGAATGAATGAACGCACAAGTGAATGAATGAACGAGTGAAAAAAGTATGAGTGACTGAATGAATGAATGAATCAATGAATGCATGAATGAATGAATGAATGAATGGATGCATGAATGAATGAATGAATGAATGGATGAATGAATGAATGAAAGAATGAACGAGTGAATGAAAGACTGACTGAATGAATGAATGAATGACTGAGTGAATGAATGAATGACTGAATGAATGAGTGCATGATTGCAAAATTAAACGAATGAATGGTTCAATGGCTGATTGAATGATTGAAATAAAAAAGAACGAACGCATGAATGAATGAATGGAGCAATGCATGATTAAATGAAGGAAAGATGCGTGAATCAGCAAACGAACGAATGGTTGAATGAACGAATGAATGAATGAACGAACGCATGAATGAATGAGTGAGTGAATGAACGAACAAATGAAATTACAAAGATGAATAAATGAAGGAGTGATTGCTTGATTGATTGATTGATTGGTTGATTGATTGATTGATTGGTTGATTGATTGATTGATTGATTGAAAAAATGAATGAATGCATGAATGAATGACTGAATGAATGAATGACTGAATGACTGAATGACTGAATGACTGAATGACTGACTGACTGACTGACTCAATGAATGAATGAATGAATGAATGAATGAATGAATGAATGAATGCACGAACGAACGAACGAAAGGAATGAATGTAGGGAATGAATGAATAAAGCAATGCATGCATGAGCGGATGCATGAATGAACATGAATGAATGAATGCATGAAAAAAGGAATCAATGAATGAAGCAAAGCATGCATGCATGCATGCAAGAAAGAAAGCAGGAAAGAAAAAAGAAAGAAAGAAAGAACGAAAGAAAGAAAGAAAGAAAGAAAGAAGGAAAGAAAGAAAGAAGGAAAGAAAGAAAGAAAGGAAAGAAAGAAAGAGTGGGTGAGTGAGTGAGTGAACGACTTTGAATGAATGGTTGAATTGGAATGAATGAATATGCTCATGCTCTGGCGCTGTGAGTTTTTAACAATGTTAATGTGAAATCAAGCTCTCACTGCAGTCTCGTAAACCTTTGCTGCAGGAACCCAACCACACAAATCCAAAGACCTCTCTGAAACCCTCAGTTTTTAAACATGTTTAATTAAGTGAAATCGAGCTTTCGCTACAGTCTCGTGCCTATTTTGCTGTGCGAACTCGACCTCGCAAATCCAAATCTGCTCCTAACATGTCAGTTTTTTCACGATTTTTATGCAAAATCGAGCTCTCGCTGCAGTCTCCTGCACATTTTGCCGAACTCATCTTCCAAAAGTGCACCTTACATGGCAGTTTTTTGTCAATTTTTCTGTGAAATCGAACTCTCGCTACAGTCCTGTGCACTTTTTGCCGACAACTTTTGCAGATCGAGGCCCGCAACCGCCGAAACAGAGACCCTACATCGGCGACCGCGGAAGCCACTTTACCCGGAAAAACACAGGGTTTTGCGCCCGGAAATCTTTTCAAGCCTGAATTCACGCGTTCCCGATCTCTCACACTTCCCAACTAATTACATGATGATGCGGTTGACATGATGATGTGGTTGCCATGGTGAGAATCTGGCCATGACAACGGCCCGTAACTCGGAAGTTTTCTAACTAAATCTTTGATTATAAATCTCTGTGTGTGTCCAAGTACCTTCTGAGGATGCATTTACGGTAGGATGATTTGGGGGGTTAAGTACCTTCTCAGGATGTAATTACTTAGATTCATAGGGTGTGTGGTCTGTAAATATATATATAT
>Ga0126342_10017788_pt1 | contig 12254 bp, 9 predicted proteins | sample Cyp1metagenome_FD_92528 | JGI IMG/M metagenome (GOLD analysis project Ga0126342, IMG submission 92528) | Coral microbial communities from Lord Howe Island, Old Settlement Bay, Australia - Cyphastrea 1 metagenome | ecosystem: Host-associated > Invertebrates > Cnidaria > Coral ... | reverse complement strand
TTTCCTACCTTTTCGCGCATCTGCATCTTCTTTCTTCTGATCTTTTCTCTTCTGACTCTTTTCACCTCTGCTTTTCAACTGTCCATATTGTCGGAAGTTTCACTTCTAAACTTCCTTCGAATATTATATATATTTACATACTAGAGTTATAGTTTTAGGATTTCTGACTGGTGAACGGTGGAACTTACCATATAATCAAATGTAGGCGAATCAACTAGTGGATTGTAGGTGAACAACGGCTAACATAGGCTGCGATTAACGTGCTGTCATGAGTGGGAGGAATATATTATGTGTCTCCAAAAATCAGTGGTTTCTCGAGGAATCAAAGATTCTTCTAAACTTGGGTCCTTGGAAGGTTGTCACTTTCCAATGAGGTGATGATCCCAACCTACCCAGCATCATTTTTTCGGGATGGGCTTGCTCAACCCACCAACTTGCCACCAACCCCTTTATTTTCTGTCCATCAGGGAATAATGGGTCAATCTCGGAGTGCTGCGTTCATAGATTGATTGTTTGCAGAGTGTTGCTCTATATGCATATAAATATATATATATATATATAATAATATAATTTATATAACAATTTAATTTATATAATAATATAATTTATATAATGATTCACTATCTATCCATCGATCGATCGATCTATCAACCGATCTATCTGTTTGCCTGCCTATCTATCCATCCATCCACCTGTCTATTTATCTATCTATCTATCTATCTACCTATCTATCTATCTATCGATCAATCGATCGATCTATCTATTTGTCTATCTATCTATCTATCTATCTATCTACCTATCTATCTATCTATCTATCTATTTGTCTATCAATCTATAGATCTATCTATCTATCTTATCTTAGCTTATCTTAGCTTATCTTATCTAATCTTATCTAATCTTATCTAATCTTATCTAATCTTATCTAATATTATCTAATCTAATCTTATCTAATCTTATCTAATCTTATCTAATCTTATCTAATCTTATCTAATCTTATCTAATATTATCTAATCTAATCTTATCTAATCTTATCTGATCTTATCGAATCGTATCCAATCGTATCTAATCTTTTCTAATATTATCTAATCTTATCTAATCTTATCTAATCGTATCTAATCGTATCTAATCGTATCTAATCGTATCTAATCGTATCTAATCTTATCTGATCTTATCGAATCGTATCCAATCGTATCTAATCTTATCTAATCTTATCTAATCTAATCTTATCTAATCTTATCTAATCTTATCTAATCTTATCTAATCTTATCTAATCTTATCTAATCTTATCTAATCTTTTTCAATCTTATCTAATCTTATCTAATCTTATCTAATCTGATCTAATTTGATCTAATCTTTACTAATCTTTGCTAATCTTATCAAATCTTTTCTAATCTTTTCTAATATTATCTAATCCTATCTAATCTTATCTAATCTTATCTAATCTTATCTAACCTTTTCCAATCTTATCTATTCTTATCTATTCTTATCTATTCCTATCTATTCCTATCTATTCCTATCTATTCCTATCTATTCCTATCTATTCCTATCTATTCCTATCTATTCCTATCTATTTCTATCTATCTATCTATCTTTCTATCTAGCATCACGCATCACGTGCGTTTACATATTAGCCAACCAAAATTTGACGCTGTTCAAGATTCGCCATGGCCAACAGGTGGTCAACACCGCGCTGCCGAAAGCGAGCTACAGCGCTTGGGCAAAGGTATCGAGGTGGCCCTGCAGCGCCGTCCCGGGGCTTGGGGATCACCGGAGAAACGTAGGGATGTCGACTGCCGAGTTCAGCAAGCACTGGAATTTCAGCAACAAAAATGGAGACTTAATGGGACTTAGCTAACAGAAAATCTGGGAATTCGAGAAACCAAACTGATCGATACTGATCACATGAAGATTTGGGCGATGAAAATGTGGTCTGGAACCGCCAGAAGTGCAGTTTTAAGATGTTTTAAGTGGATAGACGAAATGGGTTGTTAGACAAGGGAAATGGATATAAAACCACTTGGGAACGTAAGCAAAAAAATCACTAGAAAGCTGTGTTAATTAAATCTGGGCAGTAGAGATTTGGATATCACCAGGAACTTCAAAGTTTGGCCAGCGAAACCATTGCTTATATATAAAGCAACAGCAACCGTGGTGGTTTTACAGAAAAGAATAATGATATTTTACCAACAAATGATGTGGATGTAGAGTAATAGACTGAGTCAAGATTAGTGCATGCACTGTAAGAAAACCCATTGCATTTTAGATGTCGGGGGGGCATGTGAGTGATACAAACTTGAGAATCTGTCGTATGGGTAGTCATGGTACCTACATCTTACTGTCGTCATGTTTTGTAGGAGATAGCTTTTGTGATACCTCGAGGTGGGCCTCGGAAAGTGTGCCACTGGGGAAGAAGAGGACCGACCCTCACTTCCTTTTGTATCCTTTTGTAATTGTGGCAAAGTGGGATCACTCAGGTCACTATGTATATACAATTATATACATTATACATCATTATACATTATATATATGCACATGTATATATACACACACTATACAAATATCCATACATATATTACATTCCCAAGCCTGTTTTGGTGTCACAAGACACCGTAATTTGCCCCCAACTAGAAACCCCGGCATTGTGTTCGACTAACACATGGTCTTAGCCTTGTGTGTGAATCATGTTGACCAAGTGGTGAAATGTGTGACATTGTGTGACCCCCTGTTTGGAAAGAGACTCGAAACAAAAAATCGGCTCTAGAAGACGATGCTCCTACTGGAAACTGCCAGATTAATCCATTTGGGGGTGTCAATTTCTTGATTTCCAAGGGATAAGTCCACGATGCGGGGCATGATGGCGCCATTTATCGGCTCCAGAGCTGAGTTTTGGTTCGAGGGGCGCACACAGAACAGGTTGAGACCTCGGGTATCGACAGTTTGGCTACTGGGATTGGTGCGTTAGTCCATCCCCGACGTGAAAAGTGATTCGGAAGCCAGAAACATGATGAAGATTGATGAAGTATGGCTTGCAAGATGGGTTTCCGGCAGGATGCATGGATATATCGTCGTTTATTGTGTAGTTTTTACAACCCCCTGTTGAATGGTGTGATCTGGAGGATATCAACTATCAAATGCTTTTGGACCTGGAACATGACCGACTAATCGAGCAAGAGTGTTGAGCATGAGGCCCTCCAGAAAGGGAAATGATGGCAAATAGTATACCACACTTTCTTTTTTAGCAAACCCGAACCTCTGGGTAGTTGGTTCGTAAAAGACATCAGTTCATACTGTTGGATGATGTTGGATGATGTTGGATGATGTTGGATGATGTTGGATGATGTTGGATGCCAGGCGCACCATGGCGAAGCACCATCCAGATCTCATCATGTGCCGCAAGCAATGCGGGATTGCCATTGGTGCGATGGCCCAGTTCCCACTTCGATCATGGGTGAATACCATCGAACACCTAGGCATGATGTGAATGGGGGTGTTGAAGATCCATTCTTGGTGTAAGAACCGAGGTATATACTTGGTATACCAGAGTTTGATCCACCGCCACCGCCATTTTGTGAAAAATGATTTGGAATGGTGGGGAAATAATGCTCAGGGGACCCCAAAAGGGGGATGTTGATAGTAGTTAGTAGTTTTTGTTGTTGATGTTTAGGTTGACCTCGTGATACGAAGTTCTGACCCACACCGCAAGAACTCACTCTCTTCAGAAATTCTTTGGGATTGACTTGGATTTCATCAAGATTTTCTGCGGAAATAATTGAGTTTTTTGAAATATGCAGGCTCTGAATTTTCGTAGCACGTCAGAACTCGTCGCCAGATGGTGAACCACATCTTGCGAATTAAAATCCAAAAAACGTCTTGTGAAAATTGATCAAAAGCTCGCACAAATCATCCTACATAAATTACCTATTCTAGTTCTGGTCCATTCCAAATATAGATGAATTATGATAAATTACCTATTCAAGTCCATTCCAGTTGTTGGGTTTGTATGTGACCTACCCACCATGCTTCAAGGTCGCCTCTGCGAGAAGTGCGACGGAAAGTGTGTGATTTGCGACTCCTACGTGGCTTGGACGGCATGGATTCGTCGGATCTTCATCTTGGTTCGTTCAAAACCAGCTACCCTCTGGTAATTTAACAAAAAACGATGGAAAATCACCATTTTTAATGGGAAAATCACCATTTTTAATGGGAAAATCACCATGTTTAATGGGAAAACTCACTATAAATGGCCATTTTCAATAGCTATGTTAAATTACCAGAGGGTAATAACCAGTGTCGTGAAAGACCTAAAAATGCTGGTGTTCACATGTTCGCCATATTTTCCTACTACGTTTTGCAGCGGAAAAGTTTGCCGGATTTTACGGGACCTGTAGTTTGGGCGCCATGCTGTAAGCACTTTTGGGATGTGCCAAGAAGGGCTGACTTGAACCCGAAACTGGGTAGTTGAGGCCACGGCAAATTGATTCATTGCCATAGATGGGGACAATTCCTGAAGACTTGAGATCACTGCCCTAAGGTCAGGCCCAGTCAATTGGCGCGAGTTTGCGACGAGTGCAACTACGGCCGGGCGAAGGGACGGTTGTGGATGTCTTGGCGCGAAACTTCAGTCCCTACCCCAGTAAAACACCCCCAGTAAAAACTGGTATATTTGTGGATCTATTCATGGGATCCATTTTAGGTTTGGTGTTATTGGAGGGATGTGACTAGTGAATCTGGATGAAAGATGATGAAAGCACATATATAATAGTCATATTATATTAGCATAATGTAATATAATATAATATAATAATGTGATATAACTTACTAGTATTATATAATATAATAATGTGGTATAGCTTATTATATAATATAACATAATTAATATAATATAATATAATACAATATAATATAATATAAGATAAGATAATATAATATAAGATAATATCAGATAATATAAGATAATATAAGATAATACAATATGATATGATGTGATGTAATATATAATATGATATTAGATATTATATAATCTAATATAATTTGTAATATCATATTATATCATATTAAAAACATATTATATTATACTATATTATGTTATATTATCTTATATTATGTTATATTATATTATATTATGTTATATTGTACCATATTATATTATAGTATATGATATCATATCATATTATATTATAGTATATTATATTATATTTTGTGTATTGTATAATATTTTATTGTATTATATTATATATATATATTGCATTATATTATACATGATCTGACAATGAAATGCCTACACGCATTGAGACGCTTGGAGAATGAGTTCCAAATTCTACCTCCGGGATAGTTGAGAGGATAGAGTCAAGGTCCACAATAACACCAAGGATCAACGAGAGGTACCTGCTTTTTTGCATTTGTGCATTTGAAGGTAAATAGTTTCTTCGCCAGCTTATGTTCAATTTGTGTACTTTGGCCCTGATTTTGGCGGAACCCACCCTTCTCGCTTCCGACCCACCATTTAATGATTACCCTCAATTAATCTAGCTTAATCTAGCGAAAATCCCGACGAATCTCCATGAATGTCCCAGAAAACTCCACATTTGGGTCTAAGCCTCATGGTGAAAATCATGATTGGTGAAAATTAGATCGTTATCTCCATGAAATATCCCAGTATAACTATCCTAGTAAATTTCCTCATGATATCACCGGCTTCATTCCCCGAAGTAACATAGACCCCGGAATTTCTATGGCTTCAGGGCCGTCCACGGCCTCCAGGAAGTTACCAGGGCCGGTGCGTGATTTGCGGCGGCGCGGGAATTTCAGATGCCTTCTATTGCAAGGAGTGGAGGGAACTGGGGGATCTAAGGTGAAGAGGCAGGGTGAAGAGGCAGATTGAGATGATTGAGTAGATGAAGTTGATAGTAATCACTGGTAATCACTGGTAAACCCAATGCCATAAAACCTCCAAGTTTGGAGGCTTTATAGAAACCATGTCCGGTGAAAAAAACAGGATGATTTACTCTTGAGCTTACCACATTCATCCCGGGAAGCCTGCGTGGAGCTGGGTTTCTCCGCCACAAAAATGGGATGTTTGGCACCGAAACATGGCCATGATTTTTGCTGTTTGCTGTAAAAGTGCAGGACACAATGGCTTGTCCACACTTCACGTGGGAGTGACTCTTTTCACCCAGGATCTCTGGAATTGCACTCTTACAGGCCAAATGCAACTTCCCTGACACTTGAGGTATCAATTCAACAACCAGGGTCCAAGGTTATCATCTGTTTATAGTCTCATAGTAATATGTAGTAGTAATCAAATGAAAAAAAACAAACATATTGAGGAATATATAAACATACTCAAACTGGAGGGTATCGACGTACTCAACCCAGCACCGCACCTGCCTGTCCCAGGAGTGCTGCCAATGCGAAAAGGTGCAGATCCGAGTTACTGTTAGAGGGGCTAACTTGGTTCATGGCTGACAATGAAAACTGAATCAGCAGGTTAGTGGATTAGTGGATGTTAATTGTATTTTGATATGACTTTGGTTTTGTGGGTTCAACTGCCATGTATCTTCTATCCCTATGTGGATCTATGTGGCATCATGATCTCAAGGTGTTCCAGCAGTTTTAGGTTTACGACAATTGGCCTTCAAGAGTCGGGCTTGCCACAGCGGCCTCTGACAAACCGAATGGAAAATCGATGAAACTCTCAGCCATGGAAGAGAGTAAATTCCCTCCGATAATCAAATATGGCAGTGGAAAATCGCCTATTGATATATCCCATTTATTTCCATTAAAACATACACTTATGGAGGATTTTCAATCTCTATCTTGTGGTTTCAAGAGTATGTTCATGATTTTCATAACGATGGTCCCAAGTGATGCTCACCATAGCGCTGACTGTCTGGGACAGGATCGGGACGGATGTCCCAAGATTGTGAACCTGGGAACAGCCAGAACCGACTTGTTCTACGAACGAAAAAAGACGGGATCCCAGTAGCATCGAACATGGCTGGTTGGGAGATCAAGCGTCGGTAAACACGTGGAAGAAACCATGGAAAATATGTATAGACTTAGGGTAAACACATGGTTCAAGACTTCAGAGCAGGGGATGCAGGCAATGATTCTGCACGTGGACATGCATGTAATATCTTTGAGCATGTTTGAGCCCTCTATGGTCAATTCCTGGCCATTCCGGGAGCTACTTGACCATGAGTCTCGTTGATTGGTACATATCGCTTCCATGTTCATTTGAGAATGGGTCAACAACCCTTTCGTGGATGGTTTAGGTATGTTTGATATGTTTGGTGCATTCTAAGTGGCTAACCCCTGTGGATCCCTGTGGCCTGGCCGTTGGCCCAGGTATGGATTCAAATCACGCTGAGCCATTGGGTCCATGGCAGTCCCAGCCCGTGGTTGGAAAAATGGTGCCAGTGCCTATTCAAACTGGCAAACCTCAGTTTGAACATGTGAACATTCTCCTTGAGATGGGTTGAAATCACCAGCACCGATGTGGATTATTTGAAGAAGCTCTTCAACCTTTTAGTCAGTTTGAGAACGTGACACTACCTGGGACTGGCCGGAAAGATCTGAAGAGTATTACAGCTCAATGCATGGCAGACCAAAAAAGCGACATAAACTGGCTGCATGGTGGACAGTGCAGGCATCAAAACAGCGCGGAGTGCTGGCGGCGATCTCCCCTGGTTTTTCCTAGGGCGGGCAGACATGTTGGATTTGGCAGTCCCAAAAAAGACACTGCGGAATCGACAAATCAAGATGTGTCTCTTCAAATGGGTAGGACCCCAGAATCTCATTCACAATTCGAACCAATTAGAACATACTCTGATATAGCTGACATTAGCTGACCATCCCCTACAATATGCTGGTGTTCCATTGGCTTTTCATCCTTCCCCCCGAGTGTCATCCATGTTTTTCTCAGGAGCCCATCAGCTTCTGGAGAGCGCTCAAAGCCGCGTCCGACTACTGCCAGGCGTTGCTACCACCCTCCGAGGCCGGAACTCCATGGAAGTCCCCCAAGGAGATGGTAATTGGGTTCGATTTTGGGAACTTGGGCAAATTTCGAAGATTCGGCTAAATATTCTAAATCAAATACGATCAAATACGTTTTCTCCCTAGTTTGCTGGGTCCTTGGGGGCGATGTTGCAGGGAGCAGCTGGTAAGACCAAGACGTTGACTGCCGCTGAAGCTATGCGGGGGTTGAATGGGTTTGGCTCAAAATCGGGAACCTCATGGAACCTCATTCTATCCCATGACATGATTTTTTGTCCATCCTTTCTCTCCTTCGAAAGGCCATTTTGGGGTACCCTCCATAAATTCAGATAGATAATTATAGGAAACCCCCCGTTTGTAGGTCATTTGCGTCAGGTTTCCCCGTGGGTTTTTCATATCTACGTAAATTACTCATACGCCAAGCGGCAACGAAACCTTGGGAGTTCCCCCTTTCGCCAAGCAGCTCCAGACTCGCATTGATTTGCTCAGCAAGAATGCAGAGGTCCTTTTGGCGCAGCAAGGGGGATATACGGACTATAGATTCACCAAGAAGATCAATGGTTTTCGTGTCCGGGAATCATGTCAAATGGGCGTATGTCGGATTTTGACATTCCGTGATTTGATTCGATATAAATATTTAATAAGATTTTCCAGCTTACCGAAGCTTATAACACTTGAGGGTTGTTTTTTTAAGTCACCAAATACATCCAAATACCAGGATGCATATAAGAAGGAACTACAACACATTGCAAAAGAAGAAGTCTAGGGAAACATGGCATGACCATCCCCAAATCTATTGGTTGCGCTCCTGTTTTGGTCACTTGAATGTGTATGAATACGGCTTCCGAAGTACAAAGCTAGGTTGCCTTAACTCAAACTTTGGTGATTCCTGCTATCTCTTTGGGAATCACCATATCAATCCTACAAGATATGACAGGTCCATACGGATTCATCATATGTTGGAATGACCATCCCTATTGTGGCTTGATCTGATCATGGCCAAGGTCCACTTTGATGCCTTGACCAGCCCTCAATTGTTGACCCAGATCTCAGCTATTCTAGGACACATCCACCATCTAACCATTTGCCACCCATGTTGAGTCACCCCATGTGGTTGGGGCTGGCGGATTGAGAAAATGAGAGGTGTTGAACAGCAACAAGAACTGCTTGTTGCATGTATATTATATATCGCGTGTATATCTACGTGTGTATATATATAACATGTGTGTGTACAGAGATAGTTTATGTCAGTGAAAGAATGCTATCCCAGTGTTTGTTTCTTGATTTTCTTAGATACTCGTAGCTCGTTAAAAAGATTCTAAACTGCCACTCGGTTGCTGCTTAGACGCCCCATTTTTCCTGGTGAAATATTCTACCTGCCAAGATGCCAAGTTTTCTGGTGAAGTATATGAAGTCTATAGATGTATTGTTAGTTAGATTCTTAGATCATATTATATTATAAATCCCATTAAATATTATATATATATATATATTAGTCTTATACATGTATTGTCGTATTGTTAGTCTGATTATATATATATATATATATATTATATTGAATCCATATTGAATCCCATTTTTTCTCATGAAATCCGTATCATGTTTGTTGGTAAAATCATCTGAAATCCCCATCTTGGCTGGTCAGTTGGGTCAACTTTCCAGGAAAGCTTAAGTCGTTCCTCAGCACGACTGGCCTCAGAGCCTCCGGCTTGGGCGGCGAGCAGTTTGGAGGCAGAATTGGCCATGGAAAACATGGGAAAATCTGGTGTAACCATCAACAATCGGGAGTTGGATTGGCTTGAAATGGCAGACACCAGTACATACCAGTAGCCTCAAATCTCAAATGGCCATTCTAATGGATGGGGATCATGATAGCCCATAGGATGTGGAGGTACCCATATTGGAAAGCATTTCTTCATGTCCAGGCCACAAAATTCAGGCTTGAAGCCACAGAGTTGGAGATGAAAGGTGATAAAGAATGGTAAAGGCCACAGACGTGCAAAAGAAATGATGTTTCGATTGCGGGCGCCTAAGAAACAGGGTTTTATCAGTACCACAAGCAGGGCACAAACGGTGTATGGTGGAGAATTCAAAGACCTTGGGCCCTTGGGCTGCTGATATTCAATCAGATGAACCATCTCCATTTGATTATTGGTTTCAATATGTTTCAATACGTAAACCTCTTTTTTGTTGATCAGATTTCCAACTGGTGTATTTATTTGTCTATGGTCAGATCTCAAATTCGTTTTTGTGTTGCTCAAATATCCCACATGTGTGCTGCTGAATCCCAAGGTTTGCTGCTTAACTCACGAGTTTTGATGCTTCACTAAACTCACTATGTTTGTTGCTTAAATATATACACTTAAAATCACTTAAACTCACTATGTTTGATGATTAACTCCCCCTTTTTTGTTGCTTCGTGACCTCTGTTTCTCCCGGCACTCCAGGTGCAGAGCCGTGTCGAGGAGATCGACGAGAAGCATCGAGAGGTGGGAAATCGATGGCTGAAATCATCAACCTTTGGGGTTTCATGGTCATATAATGGTCGTATCATGGGGATTCATAGGTATTATGATATAATCATAGGGACTATGATATAATCATAGGGATTATGATACAATCATAGGGATTATGATATAATCATAGGAATATCCGATATTTTATAATGATATAATGGACATACTGGACCATTCATATCAACCAGATTATACTTTATGATGGACATATGATGTAATGATGGGATATCATTGGGGTATAATCTTCAAGGAATCATCATAGGGATTTTTGCATCGAATGGCGATTTGAATGAATCATAATCCCATATACTTTATTTTGGGCATATACTTGGGATATCTTGAGATCGTCATGGGGATATGGGGTATAATAGGGTTTTAGAATGCGATATATACATTATTCAGGCCCTATTAGTCTTGAATCATCAGCCCCTGGATTTCCTCATGGGCATAGAATAGGGATTTATAATTGGATCTATTTACGACCGGGGGTTATATCATCAAGGTCCATATGTCAAGATGACCATCACGGATCATCTGTTCCTGTCATTAAACCTCAATACAATGATGATCATTTGCAAATTAATTTGGTGGAGAAGAATGGGGCAATTAATGGATTACATGAGCTGGGACAAGTGGATACAAGTGGAATGGATCCAGAACCATTGTTTCGTTACACGTTTTTACACCCAACAATCGTGGGGCACAATGGCTAGTAGATGGCGCTAATGGGAATCAATTGGATCAAATTGACCCCCTAAATCCAGTGGATTAACAGATTAACATCGTTTTCCCCATAGGCGATTTGGGTGTATACCCCATTGACATATCCATATACTGACCAGCTTCTTGTGGGATTTAACAGAATATGATCAACAAGTTGTATCAAGTACTGGGGTACCAATGGAGCAGAACCCCCAGTTACAGATGATATATGATTGTTGGTGAAGACCCTTTTTGTATCTTTTTGTTGATTGAAATCGTCATTGGTGTTGGCTAAATCCACATCACTTGTTGAAGACCACTGTGTTTAAATTTCTGCTGTTGTTGGGTACATACTTTTTTGGTTTGTTGAGTGCCAGTTTCGTTTGTAAGACCCTCATATTTTATTAAATCAAAGTTTTAGGTATCGGAAACCCTCACTGTTGTGATTAGACACCTATTACTTGATATTGATGTATCTATATATGTACGTATATACATGTATTGTTATATAGGGATCGATCCAAAGGTCCTTGCTTGCGAAAGGAGAATGTTCGTTCGCGATAGTTTCGCGAAAGTCAGATATCATGAATCCCATCGTGGGTCCTGCAAAAGATGAACATGCACTATAGATTGTATATGTACATATACTCGAGATTGTATATGTACATGCTTTATCATATGTACATTTCTACAGTATTTGTATCAGGAGAATTACTTGTTTCCAAATCCCAAGAAGACCAGGTCTCAGCGGCTACCAACCTCTAAACCCAACCCCACTCATAAAATCAAAGCCTGCAGGTCTGGACACTTCTTCAAATAATGCTTGTGGATACAAAAATTGTAAGAACCTGTCGAACCTCCAAAAAAGTCCCCAACGGACTATACCGATAAAGCCATTTACACATTTGTATATGCTTTGTTATTTAAGGGCTGCCGCCCCTGCCGCCGACCCCGGTAAAGAATCGGGGATTGCTGGTGAAACAGGCAAGCTGTGTGACGAGAAACTTTGGCAAATGCATTATCACATGCAGGATCATGCAC
>Ga0126342_10017787_pt1 | contig 12255 bp, 15 predicted proteins | sample Cyp1metagenome_FD_92528 | JGI IMG/M metagenome (GOLD analysis project Ga0126342, IMG submission 92528) | Coral microbial communities from Lord Howe Island, Old Settlement Bay, Australia - Cyphastrea 1 metagenome | ecosystem: Host-associated > Invertebrates > Cnidaria > Coral ... | reverse complement strand
CACGACCTATCAAAAACAGGAGGTTTTGGCCGAAAAATGCCCCCCCCCCAGGTAAACCTGTAACCTTTTACGAGTGCCATCCGGACGATCACGCCCCAGCACCTTCGGTGCGGGCGGATTTTGTTTCAACCATTGTCATCTTGTTTGACCTCATTCTACTCCGCGCAGGTGCTGGGAGTGCCATTGGAGTCGATCTATCTCAAGAGTAGCGAGCTTGACAGTGGCAAGTGGTGGACTATGGGGTTCCCAATTGGATGGAAATTGGGGAAATCCACTTTTTGGAAAAGGCATGGAAATGCATAAAACAATCCTGTTGGATGAATCTCTCTGCTCCAAACAATAACAAGCAACAATTGATTTCCAACTGGATCCTAAATCATAAAGGACTTCCAAAAGCACACTTCTTTTCATTCCGAGATGTGGACGAGAGGAAAAATATGCACCCCCCCAAAAAAAACGATGGGTTTCCTATAGATTTCGCCTTCATCTTACATCTGCGGGGCCGAGACGTTCCGACCTGTTTAGGTCGCGTGCTGTTGCACCACTTGGGACCTCCAGAGAAACTCCTGGGGCAGTTGATCGATTCGCCGTTGGGGCCCTCAGTTCTGACGTGTTGTCCTTTAGCGAATAGGCGCATAGCAAGGGCAAATCCTGACTTTCAATAGGACAAATATGAAAACAACAGAATATAAATGGTAGATTTTGGGTGAACCAGGCCATCGCTTTTCAATCCCACTGGAACAAAGAAAACTCTCCATTTTGATCGATTCTATGGTAATTTTCATTGATGAAACAACCGTGGAACTGCAAAATGACCTCCCCGAGTTTGATGCTTTTCCTATCAAACTCGGCACTTGAATTCTATGCTTTTCATGCGTGTTTCAAATAGAGATTCTCCACATTAAAACGTGTATTCAACAGAAATGGCCCATAATTTTCCATAAACATAGTCCGAAATTTCTAGATTATCAGTGGACAATTCAGGTCTCCAGTCCTTGGGTTGGTTTCGCAGGCCACAAACGCGCATCTCTGCAGCTGCGCAAAACCTACGGGACCTGGGTGCTGGGCTTGGCATATCCATGGATTTCAACTGGATCTGGTGATGTGATCTCGATCTGAGGTGCTTTGAAGGGAGAGAAGGTGCTGATCAGAAGGGGACTTGAGGTTTTTTTTTTCTGATGACTCGAAACGAGACTTGTTTGGAAACATTCTCCTTCTTTCTGGTGGTTGACAATACGACCCTTTTTTGCTGGCAAAAAATCCCATATTCCTTGCTGAAGCTATCACTTTTCCATTAGACAAACTGTTTCTTACTTACTGTTCCATCTGTTCCTTTCATAAGAAACTTATTCTTTCTGTTCAGATAGAAATAGTCGGTGCTGAATCCAGGTTGCATCCCTGGGCCGTATCGCCGTCTTTATGCCCACCACGTTGGAGACACCCAGGGGACCGCGGTTGAAGGGGCAGAATTTGGGGTGCTTCCAAACCACTGGAAACCAACTTTTCGGCCACAAAAAACCCACAAAAAATGGAAGTTTCGCCAGCAACATTTAGGGTTTCAACAAGCTTCACCATATCCAATGGATGGTTTCTCTACCCATACCCAAGACCCTTGCCAAAAACCAATAGTTACCATGATGTCGTGTAGAACAAGACTAATTCAGCACCAGCAGCTTGTGGCAACACAGCAACACAGCATGTTGATACCCTCCAGTTAACTACCATAGACATGGAAAACCCAGCGTTTGTAGACCATTTTCCGAACGGGAACCCATGGCTTTCCGCATCGTTTTGTCCACCGAGGATCCAACTCACTAAATTGGTGGTGCTGAGCTGGGCCCTGGGAATTCCTGCAGATGGCATCGTGATCGCAGCGGCACTCAGCACCCAGGTGGGGTGGGAATGGTTGGAATGTGTTTTTTTTTTTTGCCCTGGTGGGGGAGGAATCCTTGGGGACTTGTTCAGGTCTTTTCTTTCAATATACAGTACAGTAAGTCTTTATCATTGGTAGAATGATGATAATTCTAATGATCTCAGTCTTGGAGAGGTGCTCATGGATTTTTATTCTGAAGCCAGGACCTTTCGCCCACCGAAAACTCGCTGGTAGCTGAGTGGTGCCAGTGCCAGGACGTGTTCAAGATGGCGGCACCGGCCAACTGTCGGAACCTGGAGGCTTGGAACTTGCACGAATCTGTTGAGTATTGGGTCAGAGTTGATTCGACAATTCAATGGATCGATGTAAGGGAAAAACAATGTGAGAGACCTGGAATCACCTCCAAATTCTAAGAGTTCCCGTAAACCAATGGAACAAGTGGTTCCATAAACGCGAAACAAACCATGTCAGCCATGTCACCGTTCGTTGTGGGAGGACTTTCCCCGTCACCTGGCCCACAACTACATCACCCGCGCGCGCTTTGATGGCGGCCAATTTTCAGAGCCCATCATGTGCCCATGGCCAGCAACGATGGAGAGAGATCTCACGGACAAATGGAGATGTCATGAAGAAACAATGTATGAGATTAAATATGCATAAATCGATTAAAATATGATCATTAATGTCATGAAGAAATCTCACAATATTCAAATAAATGAAGAAACAATATGCAAACAACAGATCATTAGATCGATTAAAATACTTGGGGTTTTGCTGTTGGTGTGGCTGTCACTTCCAGATTTCGCATTCTGATTTCGGAGTTCCGGCCGCGCAGGTATCGCAATTTGTACAAAGAGTATCTGCAGGTGCCTAAAAATCAGGTCCAGGCCTCAGCCGGATTCTGTGGATGCTGAAGATCCAGTGCATTTTGCGTGTCATCTGAGGTGCGGCAGTATCACCAATGGTTGGACGACTGTTGCGTCTCTGTGAGCCGTCGCGCTGGCATTGTTCACTGAGGGGCCTGATGGCCTGGGAAGATGTGGAGAACTTGGAGTTCTTTCTTTTGAAGAACTTCTGGAGATTTGTTTGAAGAAATTGAAGATTTTTTTGGGAAATCCTGTTCAGCGCTGCTTTGGGTTGGCGATCGCCGATGAGGGTATGTCTTGTAGGTGAGTCATAATTCATTTTTGCAATGTCCACAATTGTTGGACCATCCCATTGTTTTTCAGTGATCCCAATCATCAACGAAGAGTTTTCCTAGAGAAAATCCACACTTTCTATTGGTTTGTCATGAAATGTGTTGGTGATATCCCTATTGTTTTATGATTAGGCATCCTTAATATTTTGTGAGTGAACCTGGTTATCAACTACCAGATGAAATCCATATTTCTGTTGTCCCGAACCAGACAAACACTCTGCTAAATCATAGCCCCCAGTTTTTGCAAGTTATACTTATACTGGAATATATACGCATGTAGTTCATCTAATATAGCCAGCCCAAAATGTTAGCAATCTCAATTCCCCTGATGTTCCAATGTTCCCCCATCTTTCTCCCTTACATCTTACATCAACATCTTAGCACCCCATGATGTTCCCCCATTCATCCCTGCAGTGCCAGGCATGAGTCAGTTCGCTGCGCTCGTGGTGGAGTTGGCTGCCAAGTTGGGGCAGGCCGTACCCAGCGCCAAGGTGCCAAGCCATGGAGGTTTCTGGCTGTCCAAAGTGCCACTGAGTAGTGGAGGGTATCATCATCTGCGCCAGGTGGTGCCAGGAACATAAATTTATGACTTTCCCAATAGTCTGGATCATTACTAACTGATTGGTGGATGTGATATATGATACTAATGATCTTAATGATATCAATGATGAGATGATGATGGGATGATGATAGTATCAATGATGATCTGCTTGGTGGTGCCAGGAACCATGGAATGGATTATGACTTTCCATGTATTGGGAATAGTCACCCCAACTGACTATTTTTCAGAGGGGTTGAAACCACCAACCAGTCATTGATTGGTTTTGGACAATTTGGCCTTACATGATCCCCGTTTGAACTAATTTTGGTTGAAAGAATCCATTTCCCCATTAAAGTGGCCATAAATTAGGGGGATACAGGCATACCCCAGTTAGATCCGTTTTTAGATGTATATAATAGATGGTCTTCACTTTTCGATTTCTGCATCTATTTTAAAGACACATCTCAAAAAACCATATTCTTATGTAGCTTGGGCCCACCCGAAATGGGACACAAATAAGACACGGATGCCAAGAACATATAGTTGGGTTCCGAGAACATAACCAGCATCACTGGAGACCCCTTCGCAGCTGGATGGTGAAAGCCAGGGTTTTCTGTAAGACGTCCCTTAAATCAATCCAATGAGAGTAAAAGTCCCCAAATAATCCACATAGTTTCTCGTACAAGTTTGTTGTAAATCATTTCCGCCCTGAAACCAATCCGCTGATCCTCATGACTGCTGGTTTCATTTCCAATTTCTGTGAGTTAAACCCAATCCGCTTCCTGCCGTCGGCAACTGGGTTGCTTTTTATTTTTTTTGGCCTAAATCAATCCTTTGAATCCTAGTGGGTTCGCCAGTAATTTCCGTTGATTTGGTTCCACCCACAGATTCCCCTTTTGGGATCGACGCAGAGCCACCTGTCTTCGGGTGAGGCGCATCCGGCCTTGAAGACGTTGTCGGGCTTGAAGAGGCCGCAGATGACGTGTTTGCGGATGATGAAAGTGCGGATATATACCATCTGGTTATTTAACATAGCCATGGAAAATGGCCCATTTATAGATGGTTTACCTATTAGAAATGGTGGATCTTTCCATGGCGAACTGTTAGTCATAACCAGATGGTAATTATTCTACACTGGAACCAAGAAACATGGGATTTACGAGGTGAATTGGGAGGATAGATGAGATGTAAGACGTGAATAATTTCCATAAGTCATGTTTGATCATGCAAACTTACGCACCATGTAGTGTCTGAGGAGAGTCCATTTCCCACAAACGTAATCTCATGATTCATGATCCTTCATGTCCGAAGCACCACCCATACTTTGCAAATCGGACATGGCCATTTTTGTGAGAGGCTTCTTTCCAATCACGAACATCATTTTCTGGTGACGTTGACAGGTCCCAGCAACTGCCATACGAAGAGGTGGAAAGGCTCTTCACTCAGGAGATGGTCGAAGTGATTCGGGGATCCTGTAGCGCCGTAGGGTATGTTGCACCGGGATGGTTTGGGTAGCACGGTGGTAGCCCATGGGTGCCCGTCAAAGCGGACAAAAACTATGCCAATTTTCGTTTGGAATCCGTGGATGACCCGGGTCATCCCCGTGGAAGGTTGAAAATTTCTGGGTCTATGGGTGCTCAACTTTTTGCATCCAATTCTGATTCTGTCCTATCTTTCGCTGGTGTTCAATCACCATTTTGTGCCAACTTTCCATTTCTGTTCTTTCCAAAGTGGAGCCGCAGGTTGTGTTTGTTGATTTAGTTTCACCCATCCAACTGGAGTGATCAATATTTATCACAAATCCTGTAGCAAGAAACCAGCCCGAGGCACCTTTCATAGGGGTGCTCCAAAATGCCAGTTCTTGTTGATCACGTCCGCATTTTGGAAGCCTTCAATCCATGTTTGTTGGTGAAGCCTTCAGTGACCCAGTCGCAGCCGTTTTTTTCATCGCGCCCCAGTGTTGTTGTCGTCCAGGACGATGAACGCTTGAAGTTCGCCATCGTTGGTGCTTTCCAGCCCTCTTTCGTGCAAGGCAACGGATGGGATGGGCCCTGGTGTATCCCAGAATGGGTGGAACCAAGGAAAATGGCGTGGCTTCCGAGTACCTATCGGCCGCAGGTGGCTTTACCCACCCTTGTGTGTCGGAGCAATGCGACCAGTGGAATTTCCAGGTGAGATCAACACTCAGAACAAGAACAAGGGCAAGATCAACAACTGCGGCTTTGACCCCATGAGGACCGAGAAGAGGTGGCCCGGGCGGGCCGTTGGAAACGGCATGACCTCCTGGGTTTGCCATGACGTGTCTTACCGAAAAAAGGACTGCGGAAACTAGATGTAAGAAATCCAACTAATGTGATGGCTGAAGTCCTAACTTTTCATGAACTTTGCGGACGTTAGGCCATTGGAAGAGTGATCTTCCAGAAACCTCAGCTGCAGGACCTGCCTCCTGCAACAGCGGTCCTGGCATTTTTTGCGCTTCGCAGTTGCGACCCGGCGGCCCGGGTGGGTCAGGATGATTCACCAAATGATGGGGTTATTTGCGGGTTATACATTGAGCAACATGTGGGGTGAGATAACAAATGATAACAAATGATAACAAATGATAACAAATGATAACAAATGATAACAAATGATAACAAATGATAACAATATAAATATAAAACAATATATATAACAATATATAACAATATAGAGCAATATATAAAACGATATGACCAACAACATTTTGGGCCATAAATATATAACACAATTATAGCCCAAGCATTGGAGGCTTGTTTAGTACGACCTCTTTGCCATTGATGCCGTGCGTTTTTGGCGCCAGGATCAAGCCGGCGGAGATGGCGGACGTGAACAACCTCTGGGAGTCCGGGACCGAGGGACCCAGCGGCGTGTTGCGCCAAACGGGCGCCTTGTAAGGAACAGGTCGATGTTCCACTTGCCATGGTGGGGAAATGGTGGCTATGGATCAATACCTATAATTTTTTCTAGCATTTTTAGATATTTTTAGATATTTTGAGTTGGATAAATCCATAAATCCCAGCTATTTTTAGAGGTTTTTTTGATCCAACTATTGGGCTATACATGGCTATACCAATATAGATCCCAGCTATTTTGATGTGAGCCCATTGGGATTCCATGGGGGTTTCGACATGTTTAACGACATGTTTCTGGTGATTCCGGGCCGCAGGTTCTGCTGTAGCTTGGCGCCCACCAATGATGTGAAGCTGAACGACACCGGTAAGGTCCACCACGGCAGTTGCAGCACGGCAGAGCGAACTCGGCAGTGTTTCGCACGGGAATTTACCCTCTGGTTATGTCAAAATAGCTATTGAAAATGGCCATAGAAATAGTTGATTTTTCCATTAAAAATTGTGATTTTCCATAGTTATGTTAGTTTACCAGAGGGTATGAGGGTCAAATGCTGTAAAGAATTGGATGCTTCACACTGAACATGGATCCAATTCATGATTCCAATTCTGACTGCGGTCTTGACCAAACAGAGAAGACATATGAACTATCCAACATATGGTGAACAAGAACTACAACCTGGATTTCTGAATGCCTAGATTTCAACAGAGTCTTTTTTTTGGGTTCCCCCATTCAATCCACTAAGAAAAGGGGAAACTATTGTGGTCCCACGCAAAAAGGTGACTTAACCCAAAAACGGGGATTTTTAACCAGAAAAACTGGTGATTCGACAAACAAATTTGGGTGTTTTTGCTGAAGAAAATGCCACTCATCAACCCTTGCAGGTGGCCTTCATCGAATGTGGCGACGACAGCAAGGTCCACGTACCTCCCAGCGATGTGGTGCGGAGACGCAGCGACGTGGTGCGGGAAAAAGAGAAAACCACAGGGTGAAATGATGCGAAATGGTGGATTTAAACAGCCAAAATCAGGCTTTTACCAAGAAACATAGGGGACTTTCAGACATCAACGGGAATTTTTATGGAATTTCGGGATTTCATTGAATTGATATCCGAAATATTTCACTTCATCAATGGATATTTCATGGCTTGGATATTCCACTGATTTGATTGATTCACCACATATGATCTGGTTGGTGGTTTGGAACATGAACTTTATTTTTCCATTCAGTTGGGAATGTCATCACCCCAACTGACGAACTCCATCATTTTTCAGAGGGGTAGGTCAACCACCAACCAGTGATAAGTTTGAATGGGATGTCGTTGATTTTTGGAAGGTTCACCAGATGCCTCTGGTGGCACAGCTTCTTCACCAGTGACTGGGCAGACGATGGATAGGTTGATGTTGTGCTGTTGGATGGAGATATGAACGGCAAATAACTGGTTTAGTTGTTTTAATCTGATTCTTTTCAAACACTCATTTTAACTAATTGGTGCTTACAAAGATGTTTGAATGGTTGAAGATTTCCCTGTCCATTTGGACATTTAGATCCATTTAGCAGCTATTTCTTGAACCGCCAGGAACCACCCCTTGGCCCCCCGACGGAAAAACGGGCCTAGGCTCATGCGGCAGCCGTGTAAGTTCCAGGTCGGAGATGGTGATGTGAAAATGGGGGAGTCCCATCAACATCAAATGGTGTTTTCGATATGGGAAAAATGATGATACATCATCAAATGTATATAGTTCATCTGTGGTAAACGTAAAAAAAATGATACACCAAAAAATGAAGTTTTTTTCGTTCCCATATCTTTTTTTCCGAAACGTAAAGTGACGAAAGCAAGAAATGACGTTTTCGTGTGGCAAAAGTGGTTGGATCCTACAAGCCCACCTGAAACCCAGCGCCGAAGTGGAGATCGAGATGAGAAGTTTGAATCCAACCCCACAGATAATTGTTTCACACTTCAAGCGTTCTCTAAAATGGCTTTACCAATACATTACTTCCAATCGTAATCCCCCTACTAAACAGCCCCATTGTATGGTCCCAAATATGTATGGGGGTGTTTTAATTTTCGGGCAATAAATATTCCTTGTATGGTCCCAATTGAATATAATTCTCCTCCAAATCATGGTTTCTGGGGGTGTTTAAAATTTGGGCATCAACTGTTGTGGTCATCAACTGTTGGCTAGTCAGGTCTTGACGGATCAGGGAATTTGGCGCAATGCTCAGATGATCTGATTGCTTTATTGGTGGGTAATGGCTGTTCAAACAATGCCATAAACCACCCCTAATTTTTGATGGTTTATACATGTTTATACCACCCATTTATGGTGATTTTGGGGATGGTTTATGGCATTGTTTTAACCACATTAATGGCAGTTTTTTTGTGGGAAGGTAATCCAACAGGGACACTTGGGACTAGACTGGGTCACCCGCAGAGTCCACACCCAAACGGCACGGCTCGACTGCCACCGACTGGCTGGGGGGATGGACTCGGGGTGGCTGGCTCCGTTTTTGGCATTTCTGGCTAAGGCACGATGCCAACAAGATTGGTTCACCCAACTTCCTAAATGGTGTGGACCTTGGGCAAAAATGTCTTGGAGGAGGTGGGGCAACAATATATATCCTTATCATTTTTGGATATTTCTGGATGTTTCTGGTCTTCAATGGATTTGGCCGAGGCATGAAGTGGCACGTGAACGGCATGCGCACCATGGGTTGTCCGTACTGGCGTTCCAACATGGGCTTCTTCGGCTGAAGCAAAGAGCCCGAGACGTTGGCCCGGGGTAAAGCAACTCATTCAGTATGGGTGGTCCAACCATTTCTAACCAACGGAATTGGGGGGGTTTCAAAAAAGAACTTAACTACAGAGATTGGGGGTTGGGATGAATCAACCTAAAACTTCAACGTATAGACAACGACCTCTAGTTTCATCAAACATGACAACGGAAATTTCCCCAATGTTTGACCATGGAAACTGGGTATATGATCTACCAAAAACAAAATGGAGTTAAACAGCATGATATCAATGTACAAATCATATGATTGGCCAATCATGTTAAAGCCCCTATATGAGGCCCCTATATATGAATAGATCCTATGCTAAATCCCGTTGTTTTGGCATCTACGGTGATATAAGCAAACACCATGGGATATAACGGCTATGGGGTGCATCTGGCAGTTCATCGGGAGTATGGGGCAGAGGCCCATCGTTGCAGCAAAGAAGTTGCTTTACCGCCTGCTTGTTCTTTTGGTTTTCTTGGTCCGAACAAGAAAGTGTTTCAGTCATATGAGGGTTCTGGGTCATCATTCTTTCCACCCAAAATGGCTGCCATCTTTGACACACTACGATCCCATGGCCAGAAATCCTTCCACCAGCCACCAGCACCAGCAGCCACCAGCCTAGAGGCTACATGTGCGAAATGCGTGGTGAGTTGAAATGCCACTGGGGGGCCAGGGCACCCAGGGCACCCAGGGCACCCCAGGGCACCCGTTTGTGGATTTCTGGAGATGACCGGCAGCGACCGGAGTTCACCATTGGTTGGATATCTTCAGCTTTTTCATTTTGGTGAATCTGAAAAGGCTGTAGATTTGCCACCAAAATTGGTCAAGACATGTGTCTTGAGCCTTGAAGTCGCACCTCACTTTGACCTAAGAAACTACCTAAGAAGCTGATAGAACAGGGTACTCCAGCCCAATCCAAACCAGAGGTTTTGCAAGATCCAGGGCCCATGGAAGGATCCTGGATCTTGGTACATGGTAAGTTGGTTGACAGCCTGTCGTATAGCAGTGACTCCTAAGTGGCAGGATCATTTTCACCCACCCGCTTACTGTTTGAATCTTGCCGATATGATGTGATCATCCCAGTTTTCAATATGTTGGATCACTTTTCACTTACTTTGTATTTTTTGAACAAATCACAACAAGTTGGTACCCTCTGGTAATTTGTTACATAGCTATTGAAAATGGCCATAGAAATAGTGAGTTTTCCCATGAAACACATTGTGGATCTTTCCATAGTTTTTTGTATGTTTACCAGAGGGTACATCATTTTACATCCCCATGTTCGGATGGGTTGCTGGGGGTTGCTGGGATGATGAAATGACTAGTGATGACATGGATCATTCCCGAAAATTCCCGAATCGTAAAACGCACCAGTAAGTTCTGTTTCGATCATCCCAGTTCAACCCACAGCATGACACGACTCCACGTTGGACGAAAGATTCGCCTTGGCGGAGGTGTGCTCCTCGCTGCTGGGTCGAGACGGCCCAGATCAGGTGGAGCCGAGTACAACGGAGGAACGGATTGGTGAAGGGGAAAATGGATGGGACAAAACTAGGAGGTCACCGTTTTGGTGGGATTTAATTTGAGCAGATCCTTTTGGGATTTCAGAACGATTCAAGAAATTCTTACTGGTGCTTAGTAATCATCATCCCAGCAACCCCCAGTCCTATCCATTCCCTACGTAAAACGCACCAGTAAGAATTCAACATCTCAAGAACAGTGGAATTCTATAGGTTTCTCCATGGATCACCAGGTGCGCATCACTGGCTTGACCATCTTGCCGCCGCCGGGACAGATGTGGGGCTTCCCGGCTTCCCATTGCACGATGTTTGGAAATTTCATGATGTTTGATGATGTTTGAACCATGTTCATGTTGCGGAAGCACCATGTTCCGATGATTCATGACGATTCCACATCGGGAAGATGTGGCTAAAAATTCGTGTATCTTCGGAGGATATCACTTCAAAAATGGGGTAACAATTAGTTTCTGATGTGTTTCTGTGAGGTGATTTTGTTTCTCATGTTACATACCAAGGGTTGACTTGTTGTGGATCAACTTGTCTCAGAAGCTTCTGATTAGGATTATAGGATAGATGTCAACTATCTCCTATCAACATCATCTATACCATCTGGTTATTTGATGTATATCAAATTAAATTGGAAAATCTATGGTTAAATCTATACCATATGATGGTTATACCATCTGGTTATTTAACATAGCCATGGAAATCACCATCTGAACTCACCCATCAACTGCTGGGGCTGTACCGTGTTGCGTGTTACCGCCCATCTTCTACCTGAAGCTGGCTGAGAAAACGCCCGGGAGCCCGGTTTTGTGGCTTTGTCTCAACCTGGCGCACCCAAAATGACATTTTTTTTGGGGAAAACGATGATCAAGCGTAGGAATCCGTAGGATATGCACCGGGGCACCCTATTTTTTTGGTCCAAAAATCTACCAGCTGAATGTTGAAGTCGCAGATATCTTCCACGACTTGTTTCGGAACCAAAACTCATTTCCAACTCTGGTGCCGAAACGTTTTGGTGGTTTGATGTCGTTTGATGTTTATATCCAACTCTCGAGATCGCAAAAAATGATCCAAGAGAGATTCCCTCCCAATTGATATTTTGATTTAGATGTGGTGATTGACATTGATTGACTTTCCACTTTTGAAGGATCACGAATCACTTGAGGATCTTGAGGTCCTCCAACTTTGGAACAGCTCCACACGGAAACGGCTGTTCTGTCAATTTTCTTTGGCTCCAGTAGTAGTCTCTAGGACATTGAGCATCATGCCGAAACAGACAGAGTCTCAAACTCTTGCCATCTCGTTAGCACATGCGGCACTGCAAGTACACATATTCATCACACATCAACATCGGACATGCTTGCAATGCTCGGCGCACAGCAAAGGCAGTGCGGCCGCGCAGGTTCGAGTCTGGTCTAAAGATCATGGTTGCGGAGCTGAGAAGGGTCTGCACAAATCATTACAGCAT
>Ga0126342_10017786_pt1 | contig 12255 bp, 13 predicted proteins | sample Cyp1metagenome_FD_92528 | JGI IMG/M metagenome (GOLD analysis project Ga0126342, IMG submission 92528) | Coral microbial communities from Lord Howe Island, Old Settlement Bay, Australia - Cyphastrea 1 metagenome | ecosystem: Host-associated > Invertebrates > Cnidaria > Coral ... | reverse complement strand
TTCTTATTCTTCTTATTCTTCTTATTCTCCGTCTTTTCACTTCTGCTCTCTCGCGGGCTTCCACCTAGAATGCACATCAAACTCCCTTGGGGCCACCTCTCTATGGCCGGCGGGCTTGCCGAAGGCAATTAAATATAACTACAACGGAAATACAACAAATATACAAGAAATAACAATAGATCGATAGAGAATTATAGAGAAGCAAAATCCTCTCTAGCACTCCAGGTTCCTCTGAGCCTCCCATCAACTGCAGTGCACGTCATCTACTCTACGACTCACATGGGTTCCTGAATTGGTCGTTTCAGGTCAGTTTAGGTCAGTACCTGCAGGTTTTGAAGCAGCATGTAGGCAATGCGGCAACCGGCTACATCCGCATTCTGCTTTCTCGTTTCCTCTCTACGAATATTGTGTTTATGTCAGAAAGTCTCTTCAGTTCAATGAATGCAAAGGATGTTCTTCCCGTCTTCCAGTGAAAGCCCTTTTGCCTGCCGGTTTGCACAGAAGCCTCGGGTGTCTCGGGAAAGAACTCTTCCAGAGCCTGGAACAGTTCTTCTCTCGCGTGGCTGCAATCTGTGACATCAAAGCAAAAACATGGTGAAACCTTTGTGAACCTCCAGATCCAGTCCTTTCTTACCACCAAATCTCCGATCGAATTTCAGCGGGCCTTGTCAACCATTTTGCTCGTTCCCACATCATCTTCGCGCAAAACATCGGATAGATCTTCCGGCCTGTTGTTGAGGATTCAAAAGATATCAAGAATATTATTGTCCCAAAACGTCCAAAGGCCAACAGTTTGCTTTACAAGTGCTATCTCTACGGGGAGCGGAGGAGAGGAAGCGCAAGGAAGAACTACCTGTACTTTGTAACGTTCACATCTATTCGTCCAAATCGTGCCAGGTTTGCGCAATTGCGTTGAGCCTTTCGCAGAATTCAACTGCATACCTCTCAGGAAGTGAGACATGACACTGAACTTGCTAAAGAACACTGCAGAGGAGTGTTCCACAGCAATTCGTGGAATACTTTGGTTGCATTTGGTTGCTTTCTTCAATCTAGACTACTTGATGTTTCTTTGCTTCTTGGAATTCTTGGACAGCTTCACACAATTGAACTTGTGGAAATTAGGGCACATCTTGCAGAAGCTCCAGGGCCTGAGATGCTCAGAATCTTTGTAATTTCGATGCAATAGAAAAGCCCCACAAGCTCCCGGCCGTCAAAACGTTTACCACCCTGTGAGGTCCAGCCCACCCGTAACTGCTTTATTGGGATGAATTTGTGCTAACAAGGTAAACTCAACACTTGCACAATATCGTTACGCACTACTATGCTGCAACTGTTGCAACTGGCAGCCACCAAAATGCTGTTCAATTGAACCTGAACAAAATTCAACGCAAAAAGTAGTGGGATTGTGGATCCGCTCCAACATGCCCGGGGGGAAGAAGATTTTCGTGTTGCGCAAATCTAGCTCCTAGGTGCAGAGATGCAATGAAATAATTCATGGTAGACGAGATGTCTTGCCAATGAAAATAACAGTAATGATATTGATGGGGCATCACAACTCTAAAGGAACATACCAATATTAAAAAAAGAGAACTAATTTACATTGAAAATCATTGAAATAAATCACACAATATATTTAGTCTTAGCATTACTTGTTGTTAGTTTTTGTCATGACAATAAGTTGCGAAAGAATGTAGTAATATAGTAATATTAATGAAGGTGGTGCTATGCCATTACATTGATAGCGAAAATGATCAACCCACTACTTGTAACTACTGTCACGCATTTGTATGCATTTGTCATGCTTTCTTTTCAAAGGGTCTGAACCCCCCACACGCCTATATGTTTGATGTTGGATTGTTATGATTTGTTTGTTTGTTCCTTTTCAACATGTAGGTGTTTCTAGGGTCATTTTGACCATAAATTCACCCGAGGCCAATGGAGGCTATATAATTTCAGCATGATGTAGCTTCTATGGTAGGCGATTTATTTACTCTAGAGAAGCAACTTAAAAGATCATGGGCGACTGTAATCAGCAAATTGGCAGGTTCGTTGTTTTTCCCTGGTCTATTCAATAAATCACTATGCAGACTTCGTAAGCCAATTGTATAAATGTCTTTGCAGTGTCAGTCGCATGCAATAGTTTTGTTCCAACTCCTCTGCAAAATCAAAAATCCATTCAGAAGAAATCTATACTCCCCAGAACCCCACGTTTCCATTTCTTGGGGAGGGCAGGGTTTCTCAAAAGGTTTCAGCAATGCTAGCATCAACTGGAATCTACCGCCCCGAATCCTGAAGCCCGCTTGCGTCTGATCTCATCTCCCATTAGGCCATGCGTGAAGTAAATCTGCGGAGTTCCAAATCGAAACAAATTGATACAAATTGAATATATATATATAATATAATTGAATATATGTTGTATCTTATGGATTGTTATGGTATGTTCAGATTGCTCAGATCTCTCGTTTTGCTTCAACAAGGCCGGCACAAATGGTGCAAGCACATCTCCTTTGCGAAGATGTCGTTGCTGGCAGGAAGTCAGACGTCAGGAATGCCAAAATATTTCAAAATGTATCATGCTCAAGACATTTCAAGACATCTACCTGTGTCTCAAGCACTTTGAGACTCACCAATTCTAGAACAGTCCGACATGCTCATTCAAACAAAACATGATGTACAACAAGGATAAGTTTAGCGGAGAACTTTGGAGATACGCATGTGAATGCAATCACTGATTGACTCTCTCGACACAATCTCACACACTCTCATGCGTCCACTCGCTCACTCGCTCACTGGCTCACTCGCTCACTCCCCTTAACTGAACCTACCTCGGCTCACCCTACCTCAGCTCAACTTACCTCGATACTAGACCAGACTCGACCTTGCTCAGACTCCTTGCGTCAAACCACACCCCCACTCGAACCTACTCCATTATCATTAACATATGCAACTCTGCCAGTGACATTCCCGATCATCTGCCAGTAAGGATATGCGCGGCAAATGGCGCATGTTTGGTTTGCTTAGTGTCAGTACGGTGGCTGTAGTTGTCTGTGACTTTCACGAGGGAAATGGTTCACCCTTCTCAGCTCAAGTGGCTTTCGTTCGCACGTTTAAAGCTGCACTGTGCTCAGCATAGATGCTCAATACATGGTTGTTGATCTTCATTTATCCGGGAACGGCCATTCTTCGCGAATAAACAATTTACTTTCGCAAAACTTTCGCGACCTCCATGTTTATCTTTCGTGGAACCCATATTGAGCAACAACTCCTCTTCTGAAGACTCATCCATCACCTGCCAAATCACACCAAATTGTCAGAGATTACTTCTTCATAGCCTTGCAAACATGCAGCTAGCATCACGGAATCCCCTTCTCAGGCCAGGTTGTTGCTGATCAGGCGATTTTTTTGCAAGGGTTACTGGGCCACTGCCTTCAAAATGCGCTTTAACTTTCGCCCGCTCCTTCGCAGAACTTTCGTGGAACTTTCGTGAAAATATCCCTATTTGCAGACCCCCATCAGCAGGGGGCGCATCAAAGGAAAAGCAAACACCAGGGGCCTTGGCGTTTTGCTTTCGCAAAGCCTCGAAGCTTGGCTGCTTCATGTGGAGCTTGCTTCTTGAGACTTCAGAAAGCATTGTTAGGCAGTACCAGCGGCAGGTCCGGATGCGCTTCAAGACCACGGTATTTGGCTGTGGCGAAGCCTCACCTTCGGTAGCTCCGCTGCTACCTATGAAAGGAAAGATGAATGTGTGAATCAATATGGATCAATATTGCTAGAGTGGCTATGCAAGTTCTATGTAGACATGTTGCACGCAGTTGCTGGCACGATCGTGTTTCGTCTTGGTATCCGCCATTGCCAGTGCACTCTCCCTGTTTCTCGTGATACGAGTATGAAGAAGTATGCAGAAGTAGTACTTTGAAGCGTTGATAACTGCGCATTGTCATGCTGCTATACCAACCAAGGTTTCCACTGAAATTGCAATGCATGTCGAATCTCCGTCTAATAATATGTATATATATAAGTCTATATATCAAGTTTCGAAAAACAGACTTTGTGTAGCTACTTGGCAAAGATAGGACATCACATTCACACGCCATCATTTCATTTCAAGGAGTCCAGTATGCAATCGCCTAGATATCTCAACGAACTACTCGATCACTCAATGCATCACTTCATCATTGAATCAAAAGACAACCTCAACAACTCACTCTTCTTTGCCACAGCAAATAATCATTGGATCCCGTATCCTGTGGCTCTGAATGCCAACAAACATCGCAGGATTTTGTTAGGTGCAAGCTAGTTGAAGCTCTGATTGCAATCATATAAGGCGTCAGCGTGCCCTCTCAGGCTCACGAATTTGCATGAAGCAGCAGATTATGCAAAGGCTACCAGCACAGAGGCATAGAGTCCAAAAGGTCGAAAGTTCGCCAAAATTGGCCAAAGTTGGCAATCTTGCAAGACACTTTTTGAAGCGATCCAGCATGATCCGGTCCAGCCATATGAAGCTAAGCATTTGGCTGAAAAGACGTGGCACAAGAAGAGAAGCTCAAAAGGTCAGGAAATTCTGTATGTTCAAAAAGCTTCGGGGATGTCAACAGTACAAGTGGACAGGGGCACCATATTCCGATCAGCTCTCCCGGGGACAACCTAAGCAACATCAAGATCCAACTGAATCCAATTGCATCATAAAGGAAAACGTCCGTCGCATTTTGACTTTTTGCATCTTCTTGCCATATCTTGCCATATCTTGCCATATTCAGCAGGGTTGAGCAAGGTCTGGTGCAAAACTTGGCGCCCTGCACTTTGCAATCTCCCATGTGGCGCCATGAGACCCAAAGAGCAGGTTCCACAAACGACTCCTTTCTGGCACAGGATGCATTGAAAATCCAGATTTATATCATAAGCACACGATACAGTAATTGCAATCTATCTCTACCCCAGAAGTATCACGGAAGTGTCATGTCACATGAAATTCTCCTGTTGCTGCAAAGCTGGCTCCAGCACGATACGGTTCAGGCCGATATACCTCAAGTGCAAACAGTTATCAGCAAAGGTGTTGCGGGGTTGCCTATTTTGTTCAAAGCGGCTGTAAATCACCCTGCTTGATGAAAAGCATCTGCTTTGCTTCATGGCCTGAAACGGTTCTGCGACACGAGTAACAGAGTAACACACACGAGTGACACACAAGCATGAACCAAAACGAGCCGAACATCAGTTGTTCCAAAGCTGTGGACAATTTGATCCAATCTGATTTTTGCTGCGACGTGCTACAATGCTGCTACAACATGCCAAAACATGCTACAACGTGCTCAAACTAGTGTCACTCCGCTGCACAGGAGCCTGCTGTGAAAACAATGTCTCCAGATGCGAGCGCAATCTCGATCAGAGCTGAATGACAGAGCCTATGCATGAACACCTGGCAATCACATCAATCACACTATGAGAGAATGAGAGGCTATTGACCTGCACTCAATGAGGCTTCTGATGGCTTCAGTCATTTTGCGAAGTTGCGTTGTGTTCTTGAAAAATGATCCGATGCATTCTGAGACTGTGTGCTGGTCACACCTTGTCACATCATCTATACAACAGTGCACTCAAAATCTCACAAGTCTTGAAGGCCTTCTTTTACATCAAGACTAGCCAGCATGACAGGCATCTTCGAATTGACTGCTGAGAAAAAAGGATGTGTTGCGATCCAGTGCACCACAGTCTCATACCTCCGTCAAAGCTGGCGGCAAGTGGATTTGATGTCATGAATCATCATGTACAATGCGATGCACAAGGTGATGCACAGCGTGCTTGCCAATCGAACAATTTGACTTTGAGACGTACCAAGCTAGACAAGGATTGAAGCTGCGGCAGGCAATAGGGAAGTGACGACAACTCTTTGCGAAGAGGTTCGGATAGCTGCTCCAAGATGAGGACACTGCCTTGCAATCGAAAGTTGTTTGAACCAAGCATCAGCCAGTTTAAAATTACCAATGTCATGCAACGCCGGTCTGAACTCAGAACTGCACAGTGGTAGCAAAATGATGTCACGGAGAAAATGGAATCGGTGGGATGGTGCCGAAAGATCAAGGCTTTGTGGAAGACACAACACTGAGCATCTTGCTGCTATGCACCGTGTCATGCTCCTTTTGCGCCTCACCAAAGCTCTTGAGTATTGCGCTAAACACAAACTTGCATTGCAATCTCCAACCTGATTCATGGCTTGTTCAAGTACGAATACACAGACAGTCTCACTCTCACTCTCTCTCTCTCTCTCTCTCACGCTCAATCTCATCTCACTCATCTGCCCAAGTCTCTTGAGATGTCTCGAGTCTGTCAAATCTTTGCCAAAACGCCACTCTGCAGAATGGGAACTTTGAAGCAATGGCCTTGTATTCCAGGAACTTGGTGATTCGCAATTGCCTCATCTTGACCCAGAATAAAGCGCAATGAAGCACAATGAAGCAAATAAGCACACCAAACTCCACCAGGTTTCTGACACCTTCCACCTTCCAAAGCTGGAATCGTCTAAGCAGCAGGCAGCTCTCTGCGAATGTGCCGCTGTTTCATGTATTTCCGAAGTAGCCAGAACTGCTTCATCTGCGCACCCTACAGGGACATGGTTGCTTTGACTCTGAATCGTTTGGCCAGAAGCACACCTTGGACATCCTTTGGACATATTTAGACATCATGGTGAGATCTACACTGCCCTTCCAAAAATCACTTCCATCTTGGTTCCGTGCGCGCAAGTTTTGCAAGTGAGCCATTGAGGCCTGGAAGAGGAAGTTTGGAGCAAAAAACACTATATATCGATTGAAAAAAAATGTTGGTCATTCTGAGTCATTTCAAGTCGTTTCGAGTCATTCTGAGTCATGCTGAGTCAGACTGAGTCATACTGAGTCGTTCTGAGTCATTCCGTATTCCACACTTATTCTGCCTGAAAAGTTCAACCGAATCTGTGCTTAGTCCGTTGCTGTGATGTGCCCAACAATGGATGAGAAAGCCACCTGGAGTCACCATTTAAATTCTTAAACACATGCAATCTCGGTAAAGGCTCTCCGAAACTTTGCTGAATATATATGTATATATGTATACATATATTTTTACTGTCAGTTGCATGGTTTCAGTCTAAGTGCTGGGCCATTGCAAAAAAGAGAACCAAAATAGACGTCACCCGTTCTGATCTGTTTGCTGCTGACACATTCATCCTTGGTGTGGCATTTGCTGCCTGAAAGGTCACAAAACCAGCCACACTAAATGTATCACAAAACAGCGTCACATGCACAGATTAGGCAGGCTGCGATGCAGGCGTAAACTGTGTCAAACTCCTGGGCAGCTGAATGAAATATATAAACCCTTCACAAACAAGCCATCCAAACCTCAACATCAACAAATACCGAGTGCTATGAACCATCTGAGCAGAATGCCAGTGAAGGGAAGTGAAGTACATGTAAATCTGATCGTCGACATATTCGCCGCCTCAAGAGATTGCGAGCAAAAACCGGCATGGAAGCTTGGCCATCAATTCCAAATCTTCCAGCTTCAGATCTGTAACTTTCCCTTAAAATGAAGTGGTTTGAGAGAACTGGCAGCTCAAATTTAAGGTCAGTCAGCTACAACTTCGTTGAGTGTTTTTGCCATCAGGAATGTTCCCCGTCTAGGCTGAATTTCCAACAACGAGAGTTGTGGCTGAGGCAGCCACTCATTTCAAACCAATTGTGTAGTCCAGCGAGCATTGTCTGCCTCCCCACCAGGTACCTGGACGGATTACGCGTGAGAAAGATATAGAAAACAACAGAAAAATGTATGTGTTTACATTATATGTATGTATACAGTTGCATATAATTATAATATATTATAATATAGTATGCATATAACTGCATGATGTCAGTTTCATGTATATATGAACGCACTGAGTAAGCACGAAACTATTTCGCTGTTTCTGAGACGCACCAAACGCAGGCAATCACGTGATTCAGGACCTAGGTCAGTGCAATTGCCAGCGCAGGCAATTCAAAGCAGCTCAGTAAGCTTTGAGTGGACTGTGTCAGCTTTTTAAGATCTTGAGTGAGTAAGCCGGCCGCTAAAACGGCAAAAAGAAGCTTCAACAAGTTGATGACAGTAAATGTGTACCTCAAAAGGTGGACAGGAATTTTAGCGCCATCACATGTCACATTGCCACATTGCCACTTCCTTGTTCCAATCCCAGAGCACTCACTCTCAACCAACTCCAGCAGCGCGTCAACTATCCGTCGCAACTTCAAGAGCCGCAGGAGCCGAAGTACTCCTCAGTCTGACTCAGTCTTGCAAAACATGATTTTTTTGATCTCTCCAGATGTTCCGGAGCCAAAATAGCTCGCAAGAACCTGCAATCAGCGATGATCGATTCCAAATTTGCCGATATCCCAAGAGCCTTTCTTTCAAACCCTTTATTGCTCTCCAAAAATGCGTTCCTCACACAGTTTTCCTGGACCATGTCAACACTGTGTCAAGCCAGTCACATTCAGATCCATTGAAAGAGGAACCTGTTGGCAGCTACCAGCTCTTCCAACAGTGTTTAAAAGTCACGCTTGCACAGGCCGAATTCACCTAGCTAATTGTCAAGACTTATAACAACCCCGTTCCACTGGTTAGTCTTGCTATGCCGTGCTGATGTTGCCGTTTTTTGCTGCGTTTGCCCTTTCCGCATTCTTTGGAATGTGCAAACTGATGACAGGGAGCTGACTGGGAGTACTTTAATCTGAGATTCGGACTCATCGCCCTCCCCAAACGCAGGATTCGGCCAATGCCGACGCCATCAAGGCCAAACTGCACAGGGCGTGTCATCGCAGGATTCACATACCAAATATACCAGTCCAGGTCTTAGCCGAGAAAAGTAATAAGGACTTGTAAGGACTAGGGGCTGGAGGCAAAATGAAAATGTTTGCATATCTTTAACAAATACGTTTGCCCTGAGTTTCAAGCAGCCTTCCTTGCAGAGTGGTCAAACTCTAAGGCTGCCACACCATCAGGTGAAAATGACGTGAACCATTCTGGCCTTCCAAGGGCTTGGATGAGACTGGAATGAGCTCATGGCTCCACAGCTCCACAATACTACGATATTTCGTAAATGTTCATAATATTTCGCCTAAGTTCTGAAGTTGTTAGATCTGTCAGATCAATAGAAGTTGCACATAGCTGCACATAGCTGCACATAGCTGCACAACTTCAGCCGAGCTTGGAGCATATACCAAGAAAGATATGGGCAGCTGCAAACAGGCGGAGCTGGCCCAATCACCACCAAATCTACGACAAACCACGTCTTCAAATAGTTCGGGACTATCCTCCTCGAAGGAGCTGCAGGCACGCAGTTTGTCTCAAAAAAATCCGCATCTTGTCTGTTCGCAGAATGCAACCTGTCCTAAACTCCATAACCTGTACTCCTTCTTGAAAGTATCCAGTGAAGAAGGACTGGATCATGTCGAGGGTCCTGAATGTCAAGCAGCTCGGAGCATGCATTCTGTCTGCCAATCCAGAACATTGTGAAGCAAGGCCCCGACCAGTAGAACAGCGTCACCCAATCCATGCTTGATAGAAAAGCGTCTGGCGATCAGTCAAACAAATCTCTGAATCGACTCAAACGAACTTAACTTACACACTGTTATTCATGACATATGCAAGCAATCGCCCAAGCACTCTTGGAAAAAATTACGCACAGACCCCGTGGTTTGCCCGGACTGCAACATTGAGGATTCTCTGTCGCCGAACATGAGAAGAGAAATTGCAGAAAATACTGCGTATACGCAGTGTTTTCTGCTTTGGGATTCAGAGTTTTCAGGGTTTTAGGGTTTATGGCATTAGGGTTTAGGGTTTTAGGGGAGGGTTCGGCGTCTGGTAAATACCAAAACACTGGCCCTGCGCAGGTTTTTGAGCGAAGGACAATATTTGAACTCCATTCTAACCTTGCGGGCAAACCATAGGGTCTTGCCGAAGTCTTGCCGGAAAGAAACGCTGATCTGGTGTACAGGATGCAAGTCCTCAACTTTGGCATGTCTATAACAGAAACGACATTAAGATCCAATCAACACAGAAGCGCCTCTGGATGACACATACATTCAGAGCTGCAGCTTATGGTCCTATGGTAACAAATTCCTTTGATCCAACTTTCCACTGGTCAGCCATTAAATGGGTTTTTACGCAGTCGATGTTCACATGTATCTGAACGTGCGTGTGTGTGTGTGTGCGTGTGTGTGTGTGTGAATGCCTTATCATGTGCCCGGACTGTAAAGTTGTTAATTATCAATTTTGTCCTCCTGGAAAGGCCCCTTCGGTGTGGCAGTGTGGCGTTCTTTTCTGCGGGAAAATTGTCCTAAATATGGGTTCAAAAGAATAACTATTTAAAATGCAAAGTGAGAATCTAGCTGAATATAGCTGAATAGCGTTTGTTTTTCGAATTTTCCTTGTCTCTGCATGACCAGTAGCATATATATATATTATGTATAGTATCATATATATATATATAGAATCTATAGTAGTATATATCAGAACCTACCCAAAGGCCTAGTCCCAGCCTACGCCCTATAATATCAGGAGGTAACCTATACACGGGTAAGGAGTGCCTACCCAACCCTTCGAGGTGCAGGCGTCTGCCTACACGACCACAATTCCTTGTTTTCTGTGGCATGCGGCATGACTTTATTCCGGACGAATGAATGGATTCCACTGTTGGAAAAGTGTGTGTGTGTGTGCGTGTGTGCGCGCGCGCAAAGCCTACACGGTGTATAGACTAAAGCCAGTCTGCGCCAACTAGTACGCAGCCCACGCCATCTGCATTACATGGTACCCCCGCTTGGGGCATAATATGTCTATGAAATTCCCTGTTGATCTTGTTTTCCGTGTCCATTACACAGAACCGTTACACTCAGCTGGCGGTTTTATGTCAATGAATGCAAGTTGTCAAGCAAGTCGTACCAGTATCCTGCAAAAGGAGTCAGATTCATTTGAACTCATTGATTCACCCGATCCCTGCTGATCGTAGACAGTTCCTCAATGGCCGTATATTTGTTTCGCAACGTTCCGAATGACTATCCCCTTGCCACCATGTACATCAAGTCTTTTCTGGGTTAGCTGCTCAGCATAGGTTCCTGCAGTTTGATATTTGCACAAGTGCTGGAACGAGTTTGTACATTTTTGTTTACAGCGAATATTACTTATATTGCAGGCAGGTTGACATGCTGAAGTCCGCGGAATCAGCCAGGTTGCCTTTCTCAAAGTCAAAAACCTGCATTGGTATCATGAAGGTGTCCCAGAGGATGAAAAGCAGTCCTTCGAAAGCGCGCAACCATTCACGGCAGAACAATTGCAAGTTAAAAATTGCCACTATCATCCACTATCATGTATATCTGCGAAGGAGGAAATCATAGGAAATCTATCAAGTGAATGAATAGGAAGTGCTGAAATGTGTGCAAGCAAATTAACACCAATGAGTGATCACGTGACTGGGCGAGAGATATGGATAGGAAAGAAATAGCTGTAGTAATGAGCAAAGCAAGCAAAGAAGCGAGCCTACAACCAAGCAAAAAAACGTGAAAATCGGCAAGTAAGCAAGGAGAAGAGAACCAGGAGAGCAAGCAAGCAGGCAATCCAGCAAGCGAGCAGGTAGAAAGTGATGAAGATTGGAGCAAATCCGCCAACCATGCCAACCCAGCCGGAGCAACGGGGCGCGTTTGGGAAGAACAATTCCTTACAAAACAAGCAAAAAACACAAACACCAACACCAGCACCACCACCAGCACACCAGCACCAGCAACAGAACCACCACCAAAAAGAAGAAGGAGGAGGAAGAAGAAAAAAAAAAAACAACAACAACAACAAAAACAACCAACAACCAACAACAATCAACAACCAACAACCAACAACCAACAACCAACAGCCAACAACCAACAACCAACAACCAACAACCACAACAACAACAACAACAACCAACAACCACAACAACAACAACAACAAACAACAAACAACAAACAACAAACAACAAACAACAAACAACAAACAACAAACAACAACAACAACAACAACACCAACACCAACCAAACAAACAAACAAACAAACAAACAAACAAAACAAACAAACAAACAACAACAACCACCACCACCACCACGACCACACCCACACCCACACCCACGAACCAACCAGCCAGCCAGCCAGCCAACCAACCAACCAACCAACCAACCGTTGTAACCAACCAACCAACCAACCAACCAGCCAGCCAGCCAGCCAGCCAACTCACTA
>Ga0126342_10017785_pt1 | contig 12256 bp, 9 predicted proteins | sample Cyp1metagenome_FD_92528 | JGI IMG/M metagenome (GOLD analysis project Ga0126342, IMG submission 92528) | Coral microbial communities from Lord Howe Island, Old Settlement Bay, Australia - Cyphastrea 1 metagenome | ecosystem: Host-associated > Invertebrates > Cnidaria > Coral ... | reverse complement strand
TATATATATATATATATTTGGAGGACCCAATATGCCAAAGTCGTCATCCTGAATAGCCGGAATTTATGCCTTGAAAAATCTACCCCTACAAGGATGATTTACATAATTAGCTCACCATAAGATCCTCACCATCATGGACCAAATGTGTGGGGCCACCAATTAAGTAAATGGCAGAATTCTGTGGTTTATGTTTAGATATGATCGAACTTTCTGGTTTCTGGTTGGTGGTGAAAAAAACATCTTGAAAAATATGAGTTCGTCAATGGGAAGGATGACATCCTATATATGAAATGGAAAATAAAACATGTTAGAAACCACCAAACAGGTTTAGTGGATGTTAGATGTTTGCAACCAGGCCGAAATTCAGACATATTCACGTTGCAACAGCCCTCTGGGATGGGCGAAACAAATATCCTCCGGTACTCAAACGTGGCAATGGGAAACCACCTATTAATGATTAAATGGAGGTTTTAATGGGACCAAATCATCTATCAACAGGGGGGTTCATCTTGATATTCCCGACTTTTGTACCAAGAATAAAGCCTGACACCAGTGATTGGGATGTTGCGATCACAACATGGATGGTGCAATCGAGCCTTAAGAACCTCTGCTGCCTTCTTTGCCACCTAGAGAAAGGCAGGAAGGGAGAACATGGGGAACTAATTAGATGACATGGTCAGAACATAATCTCTGATAAAAGGTAGAAACATGTCGTGTTGGGCCAACCATCCAAAGACATACATGCCTTTCTGATTCTGCAATGAAGCGTCCGGTGATGATTTCTTGCGGCACTTGATCAAACTTTGGGAAATGATCAACAAATACATAAGGTGAAACAGTTCAGTTCAGAACATCAAAAAATCCAGAAGCATCCAGAAGCTACAGATGAGTCACGCTTCAAGTCTCAGGTGTTTCATTCTTTAATGAGTAGAACTACTCCTGACGTTCTCCGGCAAAGCCCGACCTCAGCGATATCCGAAGGATCTTCACCAGGAAGCTTCAAGAGGACGAAGACCTGACGCTGACCCCAATAGATTCCTCGGGACATGTCCCTGTATTTATGGTGGACATGGGACATTAAAAAAAACGAAAAGCATATGTTCAGCTTGTTCAGCTTAAATCCAAGGATATCATCCACATGGCTTTTCTATTTACAACTTGGACATAGTGAGATATACCATGATATACTGGGATATATTGGGATATCATTGACGAATTTGACATCTCCCATGGCACATCTCCCAAATCATTCGCTTAAGGCATCTTGAGGCCCCCCTGGCGCCTGCATCTGTCGGGCTCGTGCTTCTCCACCCTTGTCCTGTATGTCAAATGAGGCCACACAATGCCCCTGATTGCAGCATCAGCAAACATGCATCTACATGTTGGTTGACTGAATGAAGAGGCAGCTTTCTTTCGAACAATGCCTCTTCAACTATGTTAATTGGAATTCATCTTTGCTGCAAATGTCTTCACGCACAGCTCGAACACCTATATATATATATATCCGTTGTTGTTTTAATATGATGTTTAGTGTCCGAAACAACATGTTGGCCAAGTATGTTCCACTTTTCCCCATATCAACAATCTTAAATCCCATGTGTTTTCATATCTGTGCCCGTTTGAATCCTGCAAAAATCATCATAAGATGTTCCGTTCACACACGTTTAAAAGTTGTTCGCATGGATTTTTTGCGTGCATCCTGGCCAAACCCTGGCAAAATCAGCATTTTTCCGATGTTTCCAATTTGTTTCCCCGCTTTGATCCCTGCTCAAATTCTGGTGAAATACTCATAAATCCCAGAATTTCATGTGTTTTACCCCTCAAATCATGGTGAAGATGTGTGAAAATCCTGGCAAAATCTGAGTCACATCCTCAAAGATTTCACGGGTTTCGGCCTTTCGCTTGAAGGCCTCACGCAGGGCGCGGTCCGCCAACTTGAGCGCCTTGGGCGCCTGGATGTTTTTGGGGAAGCAACAGCTGGAATGGATAAAACAGCATAATTTACTGTTCAGCACACTGGTCCTGAAATACGTTCCTTATTGATTGATATTTATGGATTCATAATCATCAAATGGCGTGGATTATCAACTATTGGCTGGATTGAGAATGCCATTACAGTATATATTATTGGCATGAATATTGCTAATAAGTTGTGTTCATCAAGTATTAATTATACATTATTGGCTGGACTGTTTATCGTTATTCATGGGTAATGCACATTATATAATTACTGCCAATAATCAAATATTTGCTGGCTTGGGAATCAAGTATTATTGATAGTTAAGGTTCCTGACCATTGGTAATCAAGAATTGTCGATGATTATAAATTGATCGATGATATTTGTGCTGGGTTGATAATGAAACACTAGTTTGCTAGAAACAAATAGTAACAACACAATATAGTAATAACAATAAAATCAATAACCACTTGGTGATTATGACTATGTTTGTCCCTATTACTATTCAATTGCCCATGATAACAACTAGCAGTGAATATAGTACATAGTACTGTAGTATTACACTGACTACAAAATTTATTGTAACTATTATTAAAGTAGTAATTATGAATTATCATTGTTGTTATTAGTGCTTAGTAGCATTAGTAAAATACCAGTTTTTTATTGCCGAGTATCAAAATAATAAAAATAATTACCCTCTGGTAAATTAACATAGACCCTGGCAGATAGGGGTTGGAAGACTAGTTTCCATTAACAATTGGTGATTTTCAGGGTCTATGTTTATTTACCAGAGGGTACAGTATATTATGACATATTATGACTATAGCACCCAAAAAAACACGAAAAGTGTTCCAGGATGTCAGTTCGACGATGTTTTCCTCCATAATTTCCAGCTTTCCAACTGTTCTATCTATTGCTGGGGTTGCTATATGGATCTATATGGACTTGTTTGAAAACAGGGTGCCCCAAATTCAAGTGATAAATAATTTTATTCTTTATCAACATTTCCATAAGAATTGAACATACCTCATTATCAGACAAACTCAACAATGGAGGATACGACATAACACATGAAATGAACCCTTTTCTATCTTTCTGGGAGTTGCTATCCGACATCATCTCCAAGATTCTCAGAATTTCATACAATTTCCCCATGTTCCCATGACATTCCCATCGCCAGCAACGCGGCACCTGGTCATTCTGCAGCAAGTTGCGCACTCCGCTGCACCAGCTGGGCTCCGGCACATCGCTCGGCGGATCCACCTGGTGAAGCCCACCAGATCTGGCCATGGCAGCCTCTAAACATGTGGATTTCCCGGGATTGAACCAACAATTATGATCAAGTATGGGGATTGTTCATGGGATTTTTAGCAACAAAAAAACATGTTTAAACATGTTTAATCAACAAACATTGGGGATTGAAGACTATAAATCCAAAACTAAAGCACTTTTAGGTGAATTTGTACTGATTGGTGATTTTCAAGCCCTCTGAAAGAAAAAGGATAGTCGATAGGGATCATCATCCTACAGTAAGTAGGATGGAAGCCAGGTAAGCAAACATGATACCACCAACAAAATTGAGATTTCTAACATGGAGATCTTGTCGTGTGTCGTGTATTGATGCTCAAAGAAAGATACTCAAAGTGGACTCTGGTGGATCTGATCTGACTGGCCCTCCACCCGACTCAACACCTCAGGGCTTTTCACCCGGATCTCCGACATGGCGACAAGAAGGTATCAGGCAAGGACGTTGATCATGTGTCCATTGTTGGTTTAAACCTACCCGAAACAGGGACAAATGTGGGCAGCTTTAGCAGTAGGAATTGCTGAACTTCAATGATTGTGCTGTCTGGATCAATGTGTAAAGGCTACATGATCCGAGTCATGTCCACCTACCGAAAAGGCTGCTCACAGATGGTTCTCCATAATCATTTGCAGTCATGGCCCTTTACCACTTATAAGTCACTACAACCACATTATAACCACATGGTATGATAATCGCATTTATAACGATTTGAAACTGGTAAAGGGCTTTAACTGTGCGGGTCAACGTGATATCATTGATCAGCAAACGCAACTCCCAGGACCAATGAACAGTCCATATGGTTGGAATGGCCGCAGCCGTTCAGAAAGGCACAAAGCCAAAGGGCTGCGGCCGGGGTTTACCGAGTCTGATCAGGAATGGGATTTCCAGCGAGAAGAATGAGACTTTAGCATCAACCGAAGGAGCTCAAATAATAAAAAAGGTGGCCATTTGAGTCAGATTATCTCCAGCCACTCCTGAACAATTGGCTGCATGAAAGGTTCACTTTTGTTATTGTTGCCTGCATTTGCCACAGGGGATTGGTTGTATGATCCCTAGGTACCCATGAACGTCCATCCCCTCGTTCTGTGGATCAATTACACATCATTTTGCCAGTGTTGCCCTACGGTACTTAAGTCACTCAAGTGATTTTCCTGACCTCCAGTAGAAAATATATAGCATGAATATGGAACCCCCACCATCTGTAGATTGTTTTCCTTGGACAACCTATGGATGTTCATCATATCAGAATCATATTAATCTATATTAATCAACCTAGAGGGTATATATTTGGCTGCACTGCCACCTTTACAGGTGGATTGATCACCTACAAAATCAACGTGATCAATGCTGCCTGCTGCTGTATTGTTGAACAAGACTTACGCAACACTTATATCCATACATGAATATATGCAACAAAACATATCAATATCAATATCAGTATCAATATCAATAGAAATATCAATATCAATATCACATGTGTATACATAATATATACATATATATACATAGTGGAAGGCGCTGGGCCCTGCCCTCCTCTGGGCGCGTGGCAATCGCTTCAACTCTTTCGCAGCAGAGTCCCGCTTCTGGCTCCAGACTTTCCGTCTGGAGGATTGTTCTTCACCTGGATGATCAGAATATATCAGGAGGATCAGGAGAGGAGCATGGGGAGAATGATGAGGATCAACATTTTGGATCATTTTGCTAGTTATCATGAACCTATAAACTAACATAACTATGGAAAATCACATTTTTTTAATGGGAAAATCAACTATAAATGGCCATTTTCAATAGCTATGTTAGTCATTACCAGAGTGTAATGATCATGATTCATGAGCCATCACCAGGACAGTCACATGGCATTGCGGCATACTTGGCGATGAAATGTGGATCCCTCCAGCAGTGACAGAAAACCCGTTTTTTTTGACCGTGGCAATTGGGGATTTTCTATGGCCGTGTTTGATTACAAAAGGGTAAATTCCCACATATCCCACCAAACATGTCTTGTTGAGAAACAGATCTCTCTCATTCTCTCCCATGATATATTCATTGTTTCTACTAGAAATGAGAATGTCTGGCATACATTTAAAAAAAAACTGCGATGTCTACTAGAAAGAAAAACACATATTGTTGAGAAACATCTCCCTAGTAGAGCTTTTGAAAGATGCTACCCTCTGGTAATTTAACAATTTGCTATTGAAAATGGTGATTTATAGTGGATTTACCCATTAAAAATTGTGATTTTCCATAGCTATGTGGCTGTTTACCAGAGGGTACAAGAAATGTCTCTTGTTGGCACCGCTTGTGACGGGTCACACCGCTTCAGACCAAGGTGCTGCTGTGAAGAAGCCGCCTTGGGAAGGCACGGATTGCAATTCGGCGACGCGGGAACAAACACGGATTGCTTAACAGACATAGTGACTATAGTGATTTAGTGGGATTTGACCATGTCAAATCATGACTTACTGGTGATTTATAATCTTCTTGAACGATTTGAACCCGAAGAAATTATATGTGCTGTCAGGTTGCCGATTAGTTGCAGTTCATCCTAATGGGAATCCCCACCATGCATGGCACATATGTCGTTAACTGGACAAACAAAGTCTGATATCGCAGAAGATATGATCATAGCACTTTCCACGCTATGCCCCATCTTCAATCACGCTCACAGTCCATTGTAACTTCCGAGGCACTTGTGCAGCTCCACATTTTCGCGCAGCAATTGCGGTTGTTCGTCGTGCAAGACTTCCAGCTCTGCGACTACTTCCTGCGACAATCTTTCCACAGAAGTGATGTGAAGGAGATTTTGTGTCCTCTTGATGGTTTATCCCATGCAGTGTGTAGGTTATATATATATATATATACACCTTGTAATAACCCGTTCAGCACACAATTAATACATTGTACTAAACGTGTTTTCCCGCTTTGTAAGCCATTACAGGATGAGTAGCCTGAACCATTGGGTGAAACCTCAATAGCGCGGCTTCGGCAGGGAGTTGATTGGGACCAGTTGGCCTCACCTCTCAGCGTAACTTGGGACCAGCAAACAAAGTCAGGATGCAGGTTTTTCACCATTGATAAAAATACCATCATAAATACAGATTGGAGTATCATCAGTCATTCCAGTTCGTATTTAAGAATATCTAAGCAACTCGGGTCCCTACAAACTAGTTCTCGAAGTATGGGACCCAGTGGAGTGGCTACTACAGAATCTGCATACCCATGTATCTGGAACCTATCTATTCAATGTTCTTCAAACAGAAACAAAGTTGATTAAGTCCAAATTGAGATTTCTTGCCTCGAATCAGTGTCCATATGGCACCATCCTTGCCATCCTTTTCAAAGGCACTGCCAAACATCTTCCGATTTTCACGGACAACAAATATACCATCTGGTTATTTAACATAGCCATGGAAAATCGCCATTTTTAATAGGTAAACCCAGGTAAACCATCTATTTCTATGGGCCATCTATACCATGGCTATGTTAAATTACCAAAGGGTATATAGATAAGGCTGGGCGGTCTGGGAGTCCAAATCAATCCCAGCAAACTCCAAGGTGAACTTCTCCACAGGTTTGGTATTGATCGTGGATACCCTCCAGCAATCAAACATGGCAATGGTATTGAATGCTTTTGATATGCCCTTTTATCTTTTGATATCAATTACAATTCTTTAAAGCTGACTTTCCAAAAGGTTTGTATGGCAAACTTGCGTCCTGTGTTTGTGTCTCCCGCTTTGCTACAGCACGCTGTAGCACCCGGTAGGACCTCGGTACAGCAATGGATACGAACATGTGAACTTAAGTTATACAGTAAGTTTATAGCTAGATTGTTTGATATATAATCACTATAAACCCTAGTTCTATAGACTATTAGACTATTTAGACACCAAATTAGCTAGTGGTGCCATTTCCATCCATTTCCATCGTCATATTCACAGCTGAAAAACATGCTTCAGTCCATACATCCTCAATCTAAGTTCATATCCAATCATATACTGTACCATCTCTTTATGCTTCATTAAGGCTTCACAACATGCTTAACGACTTCAGTCTCCGGCAGTCTCCCCATTGTTTTTTGTCCACCGGGGAATCACCACTGAGGTCAAGGACTCAGCAGATTTCAGCAAGTCTTCCAAGAGGCGCTCCACCAGCGCCAAGGATTCCTCGCCGTTGTTCGGCTGAGATTTTCACCAGCTGATTGATGATTTATATATGGCAATCCCCGGCAATCCCCCGAAAGAACTGTATTAGTATAAGTACAATGATGTATAAGGTACGATTTTAGTACAGGATTTGACCAACTTGGGCCTTTCTTTGGGTTACTACATGTTACTACCTATAGTATACTTCTTTAAAATCGTTGTTTTCCGCTCGCTGAAAGGCTACTGTTTTCGGACTCAACCTGCCGGTGATGTGGCTGCTAAACCCGAAATGGTGTCCCTTTATAGTGGTTGGTTCATAAGATTTCCAAGTTTACAGATTATGATGATCCCCAATATTTGGGCGATATGTTTGGAGAACCCCATACAGATCCATACAGTCATCACCCGTTTCGGTTTTAGCAACCACTGCTCCATTGCTCGGCCAAAAGGGGCCTCGCTGAAAGGCTGTACATAGCTGAGCCCATTTAACTTGGATCTCAAGGCCTGAAGCTGCAGGAGCTGGCTGTTCTCACACAAAATCGGGAGCATCGGGAGCATATTACGCAGAAATCTGTTGGAGAAAGTTAGAAATGAGGGTTCACATACGGACCGGATTGTATAATATTGTATACTGCTACAGTCAGGGAGAGTATCTAAACTGAAGCTGTTGATCTATAACATCGGGCTTCGCCATTCAAAAAATGGCTATGCAAACAACATGTTGGGTTATTTGCATCCAGAAAGTTGGGGATGGTCACGCCCCCCAATGGCTTTACATTAGGGCTTCGCATAGACAATAGGTTCTAAAGGTGGTGATCCCATTTATGAATATTTATGATAGCTAAGCTGACGCAAATTTCTAGGATAAGTACATTGGTGTATGGTGTATGATAGATACAGTATACCTATAGCCTATAGTCTATTTTTTAAAAAAAATAATAAATGAGTTTATAAACAGATCAAACATATCAAACATAACTCAGGAGGCCAACCTTGTAGGAATCCCAGTTGTTAGTTTGATGATCATCGCGTGAGAGCACCCTGTAAGATGGCTGGTGATTGACCAGACTTCCCTGAGGCACTGCTCGTGAAGCACGGCAAAAGGTATGGTGCCTATAGTGGAAATTGTTTACCTGAGGCGATTCAAGAAGCTCAGCTTCGAAAATTGACCATAAACCCATTTTGCGAAAATGATGGGCATCTGTGAAGTGCACCGCTTGAAATACACATTGCCGCAAACAACAGACTTGTTTCATATCAACAGTTTTTGTTATCCACATATTGCAATTCCAAACCGAGCTAGACTCCTGATGGCAATAGCAACAGCTCATTGGACTTCCCTACATGGATACCGTCATCAGAGGTGTTTCTTCCCGATACTTCGTTCATATCACCGGCTATAGGCTATTTCCAAACATGGTTTTTCTTCAGAAAATACCTGGCTGGTGGTTTTGACCCTTCCCAACATGTGAGTCGTCTCAACCAATCATTCCAAGTATGGTTGAACAACTGAACAACAACTTAAATATGAAAAAAACAATGAAATCCCCAGATTGCAAATGATGAATTTGTGGCTCGACTGGGATCCCCTGTTTTGGCTCGCTATTTCAGGGCCTGAAAAGCGGACAAAGAAGGTTTGGCCGGCGACCGTGCCATGATGCCATACGCACAAAGCTTGGCGCATCTGTAGAAGACCATGGAATACAATGGGTATGAATTGTGTAGTTTGTCGTACAATGTGGTGAGCCCAATAATATACCATCCCATGAGCCAGCCTGTTGTGTTTTTTTCCATCATCCCTAATGGAGGTCTCCGCAGACTCTGCAAAAAAGTTCATCCACCAACCTGAAATAAGTTCATTTTGGGATAGTTACCCATACCAACCATGATTTACAGGTCGGTGTGCTTCACCCAGAATAGTGCGAAAATATGTGAAGCTGATGTCCAATGAATGGCGGTACCATGTACTAAGACTCTGCTAGTCTCATGTGACCTGAGTCTTTGCATCTGGGCCTTGAGAAAAGAACAGCGAAAATTGGATCAGTGATGATCATGATCACTAGAACGAACATAAGGTGGTGACATATATTGAACGGCTATAGTTGATGTCACCATATATCTATCTATATATTTATTTATATTAGATGGTGTCCCATAATTTGTAATCCACTCAAAAAGCACTGCCTTCCACCAGCAGAAACCCGGCTGGCAGCCCAGCTTTAGGGACCCCATCATCTCATTGTTGCATTGAAGCCATAGGTGTTGGGCTCGTCGCAAACATAGAAAACTGGAGTATCAGTATTCTGCTTGATCACCAAACAACCACGAAGCAACACAACTTACTTTACAATCTCATGGTTTCTGATGATGGCAGTACCGTTCGTCATGTTTGCTCTGCAAGCTGTGCCCGTTTCGAACACAACACGTTTCTTTCTGCCCAGCGCAAGCAGCTCAGACCTGCTGGGGTAGGGGAGGGGATGAGAATGCCGCAGAAAAGTATCTGGCCTACCCGAGGTTGTATCTATGGTCAGTTTCAGTTTGGTGGGGAATTAAATAACGCATCACGAATGATAATGAACATATTGTCAATCGCAGATCAACATCTCATTTCCTGGGATGGAAAAGAACATGTAAGAAACCACAAACTCACTTTATAATGATACTATGGGCCTACAATCTGAAATGAACACGTTTGGGCATGCAACCAGTTGTTTGAGGCTATGACACCAGAGTCCAGCAAAATCAGTGCTGATCGATTGCAAAAACAGAAAACAGTGGGTATCCCCTGACCTTCCAACCACAAGTTTTAACGTCTGGTCAGTTTAACCCCATGTCATTTCACTGCCTATCACTGCCTTTTAAAGAGCAGAGGCAGAATCTTTGATAACATCAAGAATGCAGAAGAAACAATACCAGCCTTTAAGGGGTTACAAAAAGTTCCCTTCCCTACCGCTTGCCATTACTGAATCCTAAAGATAGCATCCATGACGCACACGCTCCGCAAAAAAAGTAGCGCGCAAAACGTCACACCAGATCTTCGATTCTACAAAAACTTTGGTCAAACCATCATGTGAGTCACACCCCCCAGTTTTTTTTAGTGGTGTTCATGGTCATTTCAGGCACTTTTCACGCTGTTTTGAGGCACTTTTCACACTTCAAAATGGGCCAAGCAAATCAAAACAATGGTCTAGAGTCTAGAAAAAAATGCGTCAGATTTTGCAAGTTGCACCTGGATCTGACCTCTTAGCAGATTCGTGTTTTTCCTCTGATACTGGCTTTACACCCAATCTTCATAGCAATACTTCCGCCCCAACTGCATTGGGACTGAGCCAAGACTGTTAGTCCACTCTCTGGACGTGAAGCAGTTTGTGGCTAGATAGGTCTGATTTTCTGCAGTCATCTAAACACAAGGTTCAACGGTGTGCGTAGTAACCCCACAGTTAAACGTTGCGGAGGAAGGTCAGGGTATGAAGGAGCTATTCATCAGCAAACTACTAGCAAAGCTACGCAAGGTTAGACTGATCGATCATGTGTGCAGTTCAAACGCGGAAGACCAAAAGAACTACTTCAAGTGTGGTCTTGCTTTTTTTCGTACTGAAACATGCAAATCCATGCAAATTCAGAATGGATAATCTTCAGATTACCCCGTTAATCGATAGTACGTCCCTGGGGTGTTGCTGATCATTTAGTGCATGCTCCTATAGGTCACTGACTGTAGGCAGCCCAATCCCGCGCCGCACCGTGAAGATTCTTCCAAACGATCCATCAACGGCCTGGAGGCGTCCAGCAACAAAGGTCAGGTGTGGTGGGCGACCCCAATGATGCTGTGGAAGTTCACTGAAGTGTCCAACTGATGAACATCCAAGTTTCGGGATACGCACTTTTGGCAAATCACAATCACAGCGGAGGACTTGTCATTGTTTGCTGAATTCATGAACATGAAAGTTGCTGTTGGATCTTATGGGAATTAGATCTGACTGATTTTTACGGGTTTCGGGATCAAGACTTTCAGAGAACAAGGTCATCATTGACTTATCTTGCGAACCTAAGCGTGCACAACGGTTAAATGATATTAATTTGTACACTTGCAGGCTTTGAAATCTTTCAAAGAGTTTTGCTGGTTCACCTCTGTCAGGCGCACTGGCTCGTGTCAGATTTTGTCAACACCGCTGCGTTTCATTTGTCAAGAGTCTTTTGTCAATGGTTTTGTGTAGGAACAACCTAGTTCAACGTAGTTTAAGAGATCTTTGGTAATGGTCAACCAAATCCAATATTCTATGGGAGATTTCACTCGATGTATGACCAACATACTTCTTACGGTCCAAAAACCCGCCCCGAAAGAAGCGCCCAGAGTCCAGTGGAAGGGGTGGAGGTGGAAGGATAGCAGGTCAGGTGCCATTTGCACGAGAGTGACCAGTTTGAAAAAACACTGCCGATAGATCGACACCAAGCTGGCTTGGAGTTGGATGCAAAGCCTTCAATACACACATCATGATTTATATGTGTTGTTGATATGTCCCAATTCAAATTTATCTATAAAACCATGTTGCCCAACTATCTATCTATCTATCTATCTATCTATCAATCTATCTATCAATCTATCTATCATTATCTATCATTATCTATCATTATCTATCATTATCTATCTATCTATCATTATCTATCTATCTATCATTATCTATCTATCTATCATTATCTATCTATCTATCTATCTATCTATCTATCTATCTATCTATCTATCTATCTATCTATCTATCTATCTATCTATCTATCTATCTATCTATCATTATCTATCATTATCTATCTTTATCTATCTATCATTATCTATCTATCTATCTATCATTATCTAT
>Ga0126342_10017784_pt1 | contig 12256 bp, 7 predicted proteins | sample Cyp1metagenome_FD_92528 | JGI IMG/M metagenome (GOLD analysis project Ga0126342, IMG submission 92528) | Coral microbial communities from Lord Howe Island, Old Settlement Bay, Australia - Cyphastrea 1 metagenome | ecosystem: Host-associated > Invertebrates > Cnidaria > Coral ... | reverse complement strand
TGTGCTTCGCGCCACAACGGCGTGCAACTTTTCATCTCTCATCTCCCCAGATGTCTCCGCACCCGCCGCTTTAGCGAGCCTACTTTTCAACCCTCCGGAGCCACAAAGCCACGAAAAAACACAGTGTTTCGCGACTTTCCTACTTTTTCGCGCACCTGCATCTTCTTTCTTCTGATCCTTTCTCTTCTGACTCTTCTCCCTGCTGACTGCTTTTTCATCTCTCCATATTGTCGGAAGTTTGACTTCCAAACTTCCTTCGATAATTATATGTTCTCCATATGTTAATTCATAATTGTTAATTAACGTTATGTTTTCCAGTTTAACATATAATATTGTTACCATGATGTTTTGCATTTTGTTGTGTGGTCACAGCTGATAGGTGCACGTAGCATGACGGTACCAGCATGCGATCCCTTTACGGATTGGGGCAGAATTGGGATCGAATTGAGATCATTTTTAGATAGCTTGAACCGAGATCTTACTTTGAGATCCCTTACAAAGATGATGAGTCGAAATCACCTTATTTCAGTTTGGTGAATTATGTTAACTCACCCAGAATGGGATAAGTCTAAAATAATTAAGCACGTGCTTCAGCTCTGACTTGGGACCTTTTGGTCGTGTCTTTCTGTAACATCTGCATCGTAGTCTCAGGATCCCTCAGATAACATACCAAAAAATGTGGAAAACCCTTTGTTTCCCCAGGAAAACTATCTACACATTCTGCAAATGGATACAAATGGTGGGTTTTCCACTTATATGTTAGTTTACCGGAGGATAAATTCCATCAAAATGATCTGGTGACGGACTGCAAAAGTAATCATCCCACTGCATTGGTACCCATGCCCGTAGCCAATGCAAATTGAACCTATTTGAAAGTTGTACCATTTGGTACTTTCATGGAAAGATCTCCTGAATTTATAGACGTTTCCAGTATCAACAACATGTTTTACATGTGGCATTTGCGATGATCGTCGTGTCATTTTTCGTCAAGTCAAGTCCTTGGGTCAAGTCCTTGGGTCAATCTCAGTGGAAAGCACATGACCATTTGGTGCTTTCCTAAAATAGGGCTACCCCCAGTTACCCTTATGGAATAATAAAATAATAATGGTTAATAATTGTTAATAATGGTTAATAATGGTTAATAATGGTTAATAATGGTTAATAACCTATAATAACCTATAATAACCTATAATAACCTATAATAACCTATAATAACCTATAATAACCTATAAACTGGTTTAATAGTTACCCTTTGGTAAACTAACAGTTTGCTATTGAAAATGGCCCAGTCGAAATAGTGCATTTTCCCATTAAAATATCGTGGATCTTTCCAGTTCGTTATGTAAACGTTTACCAGAGGGTATCATCCATTTTACCAACATTGGATGTTCCATTAATCAAGAACCATCCAGCGACAATATCGGGGTACCTCAAGCATTTTATGTTCGGAAACCTCCAAGGGGATGGTTACCGCCCAACCGCTTGGTTCGCTGTGTTAGGACGAGCTGCGCACCAAGTGCGATGAGGTGCCCGGACCTTTTTCAGCCAGGAGGTCGAATCATGGTGATATCATGGGACAGTGTATGAGTGTATGAGACTATATACTTAAGAACAGATATAAATAGATATAATATATATATATGAAATTTCATGGAATAATGATGAATTTCATGATACGTATCATAAATTTGAATGGGAAATCATGCTTTAGATATATAATTAATGGGAATATAGTATTTACATCATGGTAATAACAATCTAAACAATGGGAAACAGCCTTTGGTGACCGAACATGGCTTGCTGGTCCTGTAACCTGTAGTTAGATGACACCGGAGGCTATTCCTCCGTCCCCTTCGACTCAGATTCTGGAGTCCGGGGAAGACGACTTTCCGAAAGATGGATTGGCAATTTCGCATAGCCTAAATTATTTTAAATTCGTTGAGAGGATGTTGAGATGTCGAAAGTGCCAGATATTTCCAGATATGGTTATCGTTTTAGAAGTCTTAAATCGTGTAAATTGAGGGCCCCGCGGATCCTGTGGGTAGATGAAACGCCGGTAAAATGGATGCCATCATGATATGGTGATTTTTCATGGGATTTCGTTCATATTAATGGTAATTATTGATATATCGTATATAATGGTAATTCTAATGGTTACTAATAACTTTTTATCACTAATGATACAATCCAAATCTGCTTGGTGGTTTGGAACATGGCTGGATTATGACTTTCCCATCATATTGGGAATGTCATCATCCCAACTGACGAACTCCATCATTTTTCAGAGGGGTAGGTATACCACCAACCACTAATTACACTGGAACTGTAATTGCACCCCAGGTAAAACACTATGTAATATAGTTGCCACTTTGCCGCTGTTGATTACTAGCATCATCCCTGCTGAAACCTGGTTTAATACAGGAACTGGCTTGACTGAATTTGGGTGGTTTTTTCCTGACCCAATGGCCCATGGTGACTTTAAATACAGCGCCAGGCCGTAGGAATCCCTATTGGGTGTCAGTTGCCATTTGTGCGACTCACAATCGTTGGTCACACTTAAACTTTGGCAATCTTTGGAGGGCGGCCATGGGCCGTGACATGTTCCATCTTTCAGTGGCAACTGTCAGATAGGATCAGATGGGTACCCGATTCCGGAATTCCAAAAATCAGAGAACATATTAGAACATGTAGAAATCAGCCAATCCTTTCCTCCAAAAGGGGGACTCTACCCCATGCTGGAATTCACCGCGTATTAAGGGGATGGATCATTTCAATCCGCATGAAGTTGATATCTTTGTGTTGACTGATCTCCCCATTTTTTCTTGATGGCGATCACCCCTCTTCCCATTTTTCTTGCTTGAAATGATGATTCTCCCCACTTTTCTTGGTTAAAACGTATCAAAAATTGTCAAAACCATTTGTTTCTGGTCAAAAGTCCATCACTTGTGTTTTGTTTCCTGGGTGAAATCCTCCAAGATGTCTCCCCAATGTCACTGTGGAACTTCACACAAAGTGGCCCCGTGGCGGCCCAGGTCTTGGTCCGCTCCAGTACGCAGGCCAAGTTTGTCTCGTGCGACCAATTGAGCGCAGGAGCATGACATGTCCATGGGGATGACTCATGGGGGATGAATACAGTATCATGGGTTAGACATTAGCTGATTTTTCATTGGTAGTTCGATTAGTTGATAGTATGGTTTTTACCTGAAACTGGACAATTTATCTGACCAGTTTAGGATTTAAACATATAATGTACACCCCTAAGGGGTGTATCATGACTTGTAGATGGTTTGCTAGTGAAAATATACCCGGGCCTCTGGCAAGGACCGAAGACGGCGCTCTCACCTGCAGCTCGGGCAATCCTGTGCTTCAGTGGAATTCTGGACTTCAGGTGCCGTTTCTGCCGGGCAATGGTTGGTTGATCTATTGGAAGTTCGGTTTCGGTGAACAGGTGAATTTCAGAAAAGGAAATGTTGTGGTTGACCTACCCTCTGGTTATTTAACATAGCCATGGAAAATCACCATTTTCAATGGGTAAATCCACTATAAATGGCCATGTTCAATTGCTATGTTTGTTTACCAGAGGGTATTTGGGGGGTTTTGTATTGCTATAGTTTGGGACCTGCGGACCTGCCTGTTCCATTGATGGGTGTCCTAAATAATTTTGTAACCGCATTGCTAAATTCAAAAAACCCTGGAGAAACACATTGCTGAATTTCAGGAACAATTGCAAAACCCATCTGACTTTTTTTGAATCAAGGGATCCGATGCAGTTCATGGTGGTTTCCTATTGTGATTCAAGCGGGCCATCTTTGCAGCACAACAGACAACAGACATCAACAGACAAACAGGCGGACCCAGCTCCCAAGCTTTGGTGATACTCAATGTAAAATGATGTTTACAATCAGCAAACTGTTCGCAGCATTACATCACATGAGTGGCTGCAAAAAGGGCTAGAAGAGTGATGTTTGATCCTGATTTGCTGCTTGATTTCCTGTTTCCGTTTGCTCCCAACGGCCGTCCTCAGGTTAGGAAGGTTTTGGCAGATTCTTGGCCAGCGCATTCGACAGCTAATCCAAAAATGGGTTTGTCTCAGAATTGGGGGATATCTTCAAAATATCAATTTCAACGGGTTGTTGTTTCTTTTCGTTAATCAAAGGATTTGGGATAACATGAATTACAGTACTTTGAGAAAATCCCTTAAATTAAATGTTTCATATTTCCTGGAAACACTGGCAGTTTTGGCTCTGGTTCCAGCGTAAAGCTCCGGGGTAGGTCTGCGTCAAGTTTGTGATCCAAGTTTTAGGGGAAAACAACAGCTGGGCGGTTTTGTTTTCTTCTCACGGTGACTTTTAGGGATCGATGATAATCGATGTCAACCCAGGACGCAGGATGAATGTTCTATATGTTGTTGAACAGCAAGGATCCCGGTTATATCTGTTTTCGAGAGTGACCATCTAGCGATATTTCTGATGTGAACGTATAGAGTGGATATCAACCACTTAGATCCTTAATTTATGAATAAGAACGGGTACTTACTTCATCTTACTTCATAACTCATCATTGTAGAATTTACATGAATTTACCAATTTTCTGGGTGAGGTGAAAATAGATCCAATCGATTATGAGAACGGCAGGCGTCAATCTCTAACATCGTTCGGCCCACCCAAAAAAAAGGCAAATCTGCGCGGAGACGCAAAAAATAACACATACTTGCAAGTTGGTGCTGTGATGTTTGTCGGCTTATAACTTTATAACTTTAATCAGCCTCATTAACATCCATTGACTATCCCCATTAACTATAGATCATAGATATAATATAATATATATATATATATATGAATCTAACAATGATAATTATAATGATGCATATATTTATATATATATATAGGTTCCTCTTAAAGTTATGTCACCCGTATATTTTCATTTATATCAATTATCGATTGCTTTCTGTTTTACTCCATCAACATCCAGCGGCACTGCCCAGCAACAGGACAGTCTCCTGGTTCAATTTTGCGGTCGTTCCACTGGTCCTAGCCATCCTGGTGGAGGTTGAAACCAACGTCTTGGGCGAGGATCAGTACATGCCCAATACCATGCGGCTTGGCGGACAATCAGGGTCAAGGGTCCACCATGAATTCTGTGGGACAATGGGTATTGTTGCCGGAATTTATGCAGTAACAACGTTGATGCCCCGAAACGCGTTTTTTGGGGGGGTTGCATGGTATATAGTGGTACATAGTATTTACCCTAAGCAATACTAATGTTATGGGGTAAGAACCATCAGTTATCATGGGGAAATTGAACGGGAAGGTGTATCAACCTTGGCTGTTGCTCATGTTTAGTTTCCAAGGGGTTCTTGATTTGGGATGGGGTCCCCTCGGACATGTGTCAGCGGCATGACTCCATGAGATTGGATGCAGTCTATCTCACGCGGGAGGAAAAACGGAGACATTTGCCGTGCTCCAAGATATTGGTTAAAGACATCACAAGAGGATAGAGTTGAATGGTCACCTTCAGATGCACTCACTATACACATCCAATACACTATATATGGGTCATTATGGGTCCATATGTCTATATTCCGGTGTTTCGGAGTAGTCGACTGATCTTCGAAGTTTGGAGGCCTAAGATCAGAGTGGCTACTTCTTTTTGGTAGTGACAATCCTGGTAAAATCTCATTTCCGAAAAACATTTTTTGTGAGTTCCAGTTCGACATTTCTTCGAGTTGAATCTTTAATATTTCAAAACCGTTACTATCCCAGTGTTTGTTATACTGGCTGGTGGTTTGGAACATGGCCTGAAAATTTTCCCCATTTTCGTTGGGATGATGATCCAATCTTAGGAACTCCATCATTTTTCAGGGGTACCCTCTGGTAATTTAACATAACTATGGAAAATCACCATTTTTGATGGGAAAATCCACTATAAATGGTCATTTTCAATAGCTATGTTAAATTACCAGAGGGTAGGTCACAACCACCAACCAGTGGGGGTGAAGCCGCCGGCCGTGTCGCCCAGGATGGCGTTGACGCTGGGCGGTGTGCTGTCCATCGGCAACTTGCGCTGGGTGGGCCTTGGAAATTTGTTCCTCGCCCGCGGAGGGGGGTGAGTTTGGTGAGTTTGACTGTGAAATGGCCATTGTTTAGATCAATGTGGCCCCCCCCAGTTATAAGATGTTATAATATCACCACCCCTTTAAGGCCTCTTTAGCCTACATTTTGGGTACGTCCCCCTCCTTAAAACGGTGGTGATAGGCTATAAGTTGGTTTTTTTAAACCCATGTGGCCCATATACACTCCTCTCCACCGACATGGACGTGGAGGTTCCCGGGGAATGCCCCAAGGGAGAGATAGCCTGTCCCAAATCCTGAGAGCGTCCATGGCAAAACAGAAAGCAAGATATGAATGCCATCAGAAAACACCGGTTCCAAAAACCAGGACGAAGGGATCGAATCATGGATGCTGCAACTGGCGTTTTTTTTGGATGCCCGATGCCAATGCGGACGTGCAAAGCACCAAAACAGAAAAGAGCAACAGAACCCACTAACATAGCACATCGGTACATTTTCTCAATTTTCAGCGTCCATGTTCGTGGACAGGAGAATAGTTGTAAGATGTTGTTAGTATCATAATCATTCATAAACCATAAGTTTTGGAGTTATTTGCGCCAATTTAGCTATGGTTTGGGCGCCTGCCTATTTTCGGACAAACCCAGCTAGACCTTTAAACAAAAAGAAACAAGCTATAAACATGCGGTAAATTGAAATGCTTGTCAAACAAGCGAAACCATGTTGATATGTCGACTTGAAAGTGATGTGAAACCGGGGCAAGTTCCGTTTTTTTTTTTTCAGTTGATAGACATGAATCCTAGGCAAGTTTGAAGGATATTTTTCAAAGCAAGACATTCGATCACTCGTGATACTATATACTAGTATACATATATATATATATATATATAATATGTATTTATTTTTCTCTAAGATGAGGTGTATTTTAAAGTTCAACAAAACTTGCACTGGATGCCATGGCATCCTCACCCACAGGGAGTGCATCTTGGTTCCATCTATGAGCCAGTACCGATAACATTCTTCTGGACATAAATGTCTACCTGGACACATGGGGCCAGAAGAGGCGCCGAGACGCCGGACATTCGCCATTAACAAAAACAATGGTGGCAAGACGTATACAGCTGAGCTCTTTAGCTGCAAAGACTGAACCTTTCAATGCTGCAGCATCCTGTTTGTCAATATATAAGGATGGTTTATAAATGTTTATAATGGAAAATCCTATTAAAGTGACTTACCCGCGGAGGAGGAGGAGGAGTAGGCGGAAAAACCAATTGAACTTAGCTATCTAGGGGGTCCCACTTTCGTAGGGGACAAAACATTTTAGTCTATTTTCCCCGCCTGCCAAATGAGGGTCTATAGATTTTAGCAAAGGTGCAACTCCTCCTCCTTCTTTTCTTCTTGTTCTTTTTCATTCGAGTAACTATGTTTATCTATGGTTTGTGATATTTTTGTATAGTTATAGCAGCAGACATTGACTTGGAACCGTGTTTTTTCCAAAATGTTCTGACTCCACACTTAGAACCCAACCAAACCTCCACATTTCGAACCCGGGCGTGAGGTTTTTCTTTGACACCAGGTTCTTACTGTGAGCACTCCGCAAGGGCACATACATATTATATTTGAGTATGCACAATACGGGTTCATATACAAAATCATCTATATTTGACACGAGATGTGTATGCTTGTGAATATGTATGCATACAAAGAGGTTCTAAGTGTGAGCACTCGCAAGGGCAACGACATATGTGAGTTTGCACGGGGGAACCTGTACTCAAATTCTGACCCATCCTCATGTCATTACCCTCTGGTAATTTGTGACATTGCTATTGAAAATTGCACATATACATAGTTGACCTACCGAACTTAAAGATGGTGAATTTTCCATAGCTATGTTAGTTTACCAGAGGGTACTGAATCAACAAGTTCCCTTGTTCCCTTTCCATGGTCGCGAAGGCTAGGACCTGCGGAGCATTCTTTGGACGACTTTGCAGTGGAGTCAGGCTTCATGGAGGCCATGTTCCAAGGATTTGGGATGTTTAAATATGGAGAAAAGATCAATCCATTATGGGGTCATAGGATATTTGTAATTCATAATTATCATTATTAATTGGGGTCATTATAGTCAATCCATTATTGGGGTTATTATAGTCATTATCATTTGTAAGTCATAGTCAATCCATTATTGGGGTTATTATAGTCATTATCATTTGTAAGTCATAGTCAATCCATTATTGGGGTCATTGGTGGGATATTCATAATTAATCTCCGTATATTTGATGATATATGGGTGTTTCCCAGATGAAGTTGTTCCGGCATCATGAGATTTATCATCATTTTTTTGTATTTCATAGGGGTATGCAACCAACAATATGTGGGATATATTAAGGTGTTTCCCACGATCTTGATTTTCCCCAACTGATGTTTAGTAAAAAGAATGTCTGCAACATGATCAAATTTGGTCTTCCTCAACTCGTGAAACCATTTGTGTTCGGGTCAACAATAACCAACCTTCATGAACCTTGGATGAATTGGAGTCCCCTCTTTCAGGAATCCCTCATGCATAGTTTTTTTTGTTGTTTCTCGGTAATTCTCGTATACACAGGATTTTTGGTAGGGTGCCAGGATCTATGTATCCGCCACAGACATGTTTTGTAGTATACATATCTAATTATATATATATATATGTATACATGAATATTTGTATATATATATATATGTATATATATATATATACATATATGTATATATATATATACACTCATGTATACACATATATATATTTACATGTAGCACATAATTAGTTATACCTAGACCTCGCTAATGGTTGATAGCTATAGCTGGCTGTGTTTTGCGGATTATGGCTCCGCATCCCAAATCAGTCAACAAATGGTCGCAATGACAAGTTTGATAGCTACTCACAGAAAAAGGAGGCCAACTTACACTCAGATTACGAAACTGTATACCGTAAGTATGGGCGTTCATTGGCTGCGTCATGCTGTGTTGGTTTTACATGTTACCATGTTTGATGAGCTGAGTGTCTCAACATTGTGACGGACCAAGCCCATCCAAGCCCTCGATTTGATGGCTTCAAATGAGGTTTGAAGTTCTTTGCGGATGATACAAAGCAATATTTCAAATAAGTACCCTCTGGTAAACGTTTACATAACTATGGAAAGATCCACCATGGTATTAATGGGTAAATCCGCTATTTCTATGGCCATTTTCAATAGCTATGTTAAATTAGCAGAGGGTAGATTTTCTCAATGTCCACGTTCCGTTCACAAAGAGAGTGTCTAGTTGGGGATTTTCTACTAGCGAATGACCAACAAACATGCAGATTAAGCCCATGCATGGCGAGTGATAGGGACGTCGTTGTTGAACTAATATCATTCAAAACCGCATTGACAAACGGTACTTTCGGTGTAACCAACGAACGTTTTGGGCACCTCAACATATCTAAAGTTGTGAAATAAAAAACGGTTACTGTAGTTTGTTTCTGGAAATCAGTTTAGCAGAACATGTCAAACAAAGTTTGAAGAGACAAACAACAATAGGTTACAGTTTCATCATCCCCATAAAAGAACGCCACAGATGTTCATCGTTTCATCCCACAGCCATCCCCGTGGACCAGGACTGGCAACTTGTTTCACGCAAGCGTTCTCTGGAAGTGCTCTGCGTCTTGTTCTTCATGGCAGCTCGTCATGACATATGACGGCCGAAGAATCATCGCAAGGACCTGTCGAGGTTAGTTTCTTGGAGCTCCCAAAGAGATTAAGGATATATACTATTAAAACATATTAAAGAACAACTGAAAACAACTGCACGATCTACCAGTATCTACAAGTCGTTTTTTATTGGCTGTTGAGTCGTTGGTCTTAAACAGCTCGAAACAGCCGGTGATTTACATGGCCCTTGGGATGGGTTGAAAGCACCATAACGAGACAGAGCCTGGCCTGACGTGTTGGTCGCAATCAACATCAATCAACTGGGGCATCAACTTAGGGTATCACAAACCATAAGCCCATGGTAAAGACATGATCAATCATATAGTCAGCATCAATCAACCAGGAGGTAAACCTGATGATTTTGGAGCAGATGTGGTGGGTTCCTGAGAACAGGGATTGGATCAAGAACTCCAGGATTCTGACTGCCAGACTGGCCAAGTTCTTTCGATGTCAGAGTAGATCAAATCTCACAGATCGTTAGTGACGGATGCCAACACATGAATAATTTCTGCAGAATGATATCATGCTCCAGGCGTTGAAACACCGAACTTTGATATTTGCTATATATATATATTATATATATTGTATTTTTTATGTTTATTATATGTTATATATATTATAATGTATTATATCTAATACATTATATATTATATTTTTTATATATCTGATATTATACATTTATATATATATATATATGATATTATATATACATATATATATACATATTTGATATATATATATATATTTGATATATATATATATACATATATTTGATATATATATATTTATATTTGATATATATATATATATAAATATTTGATATAATACGTATATATATATATATATATCTCTGTGATGTTCTAGGGATGTGATGCCACCTTTGGCAAAACCAACGGCCAAAAAATGCTTGTGTTTTTGCTGGCCATTCTTGGAACCCCCAATTCGCTGTATACCATCTGGTTATTTAACATAGCCGTGGAAAATCCCTCATAAATGGAGGTTTTAATGGGAAAATCATATTAACATTCATAGATGTTATGAGTTTAGCATAGACATCTGCTATTACCCTCTGGCTATTTAACAGTTTGCCATGGAAAATGGTCCATAGAAATAGATGGCTTACCTATTAATAGCATGGTGATTTTCCATGGCGAACTGTTAAATAACCAGATGGTAACAATCACAAAAAAGATAGAAACGGTTCACTCTATATCCATGAATGTCATATCATTTATTCATTTTTTCATGAATGCCCCTATTTTTAGAGACCGATTTTACCAACTTCCACCTAAGGACCTAACTTTATAAATATATATATATATATATACATCTCCCACATGTTTTACCGCAAAATGTCCCGAGTCGAACACCTAAACGATCCAACTTTCTGGATCATGGACCGGCCGAAAAAAAGGTGGTTGATGAATATTGAATTGGCAATATACATATATACACACTATTCTATATAAAAAGAACCATAATATAACGTAATTTAATATATAGAATATACTCTACAATATACTATTCTAAATTATACTATACTATACTATACTATACTGTACTATACTATACTATACTGTACTATAATATTCTATACTATACTATTCTATACTATACTATATTATACTATACTATACTATATTATACTTTACAATACTACCAGTATATTATACTATACTATACGATATTATACTATACTATACTATACTATACTATGCTATACTCTACTTTACTTTCTATACTACTTTGTACTGTACTATACTATAATGTACTGTACTTTACTGTACTGTACTTTACTTTAGGATACGATACTATGCTATATTATACTCTTCTATACTGTACTTTACTATTCTACAATTACTATACTCCACTATACTATACTCTACTATACCATGCTATATTATATTTTACTATACTATACTAAATCTTACTATACTATACTATCTATACTTTCCTTTACTACACTATACTATACCATACTATATGATACTATACTATATTTTACTATACTATACTATACTATACTATACAATATAGTATATACTATATTCTATATGCTATATACTATATACTATGTACTATATTATACTATATACTATCTTATACTATATACTATACTATACTATATACTATATTATACTATATACTATACTATACTATATACTATATTTTACTATATACTATATTATACTATATACTATATTATACTATATACTATATTATACTATATACTATATTATACTATATACTATATACTATATTATACTATATACTATATTATACTATACTATACTCTACTATACTTTACTATACTATACTATACCATACTATACAGTTACTATACTATACTATACTATACTATACTATACAATACTTTACAATACTTTACAATACTATACTTTACTATACTATACTAGGCTATACTCTATTATACTGCACTGTACTGTAGTATACTGTACTGTAC
>Ga0126342_10017783_pt1:2500-12257 | contig 12257 bp, 13 predicted proteins | sample Cyp1metagenome_FD_92528 | JGI IMG/M metagenome (GOLD analysis project Ga0126342, IMG submission 92528) | Coral microbial communities from Lord Howe Island, Old Settlement Bay, Australia - Cyphastrea 1 metagenome | ecosystem: Host-associated > Invertebrates > Cnidaria > Coral ... | reverse complement strand
GGCTCCGCACCCGCCGCTTTAGCGAGCCTACTTTTCGACCCTCCAGAGCCACAAATCATTGGAAAAACACAGTGAATCGCGACTTTCCTACCTTTTCGCGCATCTGCATCTTCTTTCTTCTGACTCTTTCTCTTCTCTGACCTTCTCTCTTCTGTGACTCTTCCACATCTCTACTTTTAATCTGTTCGTATTGTCGGAAGTTTGATTTCTAAACTTCCTTCGATGATAATTATACATTAATATACTGCTTCGTTGGATAGGAAAGGATTCATCGGTGCGTACAATTCATTTGGTAGCCGCCAAGCTTCAGGTCAAGCCTTGCTCAGTAGAATGGGTCGACTTTTATATACTCAGTTTATTTCTCAAAGTTGGATCACTAGTGACCTAGGGAGATCGATGAGGTTTGGTTTAGGTATGTTTAGGTCACATTTCAGAAGACTAAAGACAGCCCTTCGCATCCAGAACCCGCAAAATCACCAGGAAATACTGCAACAATCAGCGGCCTCCACCACGTTTCCGACGTACTTCTGACGCCCAGTGGGGAGTGATGCGCAAAACTCTCGGCTGCACGGCTGCGTATCAACAAACATCAGAAACCCACTGAGGCGGAAAGCTACAACAACTTTACATCATTTTACATACGTTGCCATTTCTGAGAGAGACAAAGGGCATCAAGGCATTGAGTCAAAAAGAAAAATCTGTCGTTAATATGTCGTGGATGAGTGCGCTGGCTCCTCATTTTCAATGTCCTTTAGAAGATCTTGTTCCATTGGCTTGTTGATCTACTCTTTCGGGCCAACGCCTTTGGAAAAATCTTCTGCGATCTCACTTGGACCAGGTCCTACCATCATAGGATTGCATCCTGGGGTCCAAGCAAGATATAAACTCAAACTCATCCGTCTCCAACTGGATGTCGTCTAAGCAGACAGGGACCAGGAGGCTGCTGACAATCGTCTCCCAAAGGAGAAGCGATGTCATCCATGACTTCCTGAAAATTCAGATACCCTGCTATACTGTAAGCAAAACATGAACTGTCACACCCTTTACAATGCACTTCTAGTAATCTAGTAGTGCAGAGACAAAGACAGTCATGCAACAGTCAAATTGGCGCCGAGAAGTGAGTCTTCAGCACACTCTCAGAAAAACACCATGGACTAGTTCAGTAAATGACTCTCAGGCACCCTGTAGCAGTGGAACGATCGCGGCATAGGTTCCGAAGACGAAGAGGAAGATACCCAGCCCCAAAAAGGCCAAGCAGAACAAGATCTCTGCAGTAAGCCATGAGAAACTGCTTCCAGCTGCTTTTCTGCGAACGGCGATAATCCACAATGGCGGCACCACATATGAAATGTATGCGGCACCAAAAGCACCAACAAAGTCCAGCATAGCTCGGAGGCTCGTGATGACCACTGCGATCAAAATGACCAGTGCCACTGAGCCCAAGGCCCCGATGATGTCGTACCAACGGGTCATGGTGCGACCGCAGCACTTCGCGTCCGACTTCTCATCGTCCGCCTCGCGGCCACGCAGCTTCCGCACGTTGAAGGCCAGGAACTGACGCACCGGGAAGATGTGAAATTGGAAACAAGTCAAGACACTGAACAGCACCGCCACCAGCGAAATCAAGACATGGACCTCCTTGCGAACTGGCATCAGATCCAAAATCAGGGAGTCTTTCTGCCCCTCTGCTACTCCAAAAGCCAAAACACCCAGAACAGAGACTGAGGCATAGAGAAGGAAGCTCATGCCTGTGCTCAAGACAGACACCTTGGTCATTCCCTTTGTACTTGGCATCGGCGTCAGCTCCCCGGTGAGCTGGGGCACATTGAACTGGTTGTTGTAGGCAAAGACCAGGTTGTTGATTGAGTTCATGTAGGTAAAAACGGTGGCTACACCTGGACCAAAGAGGAAGTTCTCCGGTGAGACACTTTCATCCATGCCATTGTCACCCAGGTACCAGCCCACAGTAATGACCAGCAGAATCAGGGCAGCCACACTCACAGCAGCCAAATGTCGCATGAAACCCACATGACGCGCGAGTGCCAATGGACAGCACACGCAGACGCCCGTCAGCACCACGAAGATATTGCGCGCCTGGTCGTCAGCTTGGAAGATCACCACGAAGACCTGGCCACAAACGATGAGGTACCCAGCAGCGGAGCCAAGACAAACACAGGCATTGATGAAGCCCGTGAAGAGCGACATGGCCGGGTGGAACAGCTCTTCACAAACATCCTCAAAGCTCCAACGTTGAGTCTCGATTGAAGCGATGGAGATCATCCGGATGGAGCAAATCGTAAGAAAGCCACCGAGTAGGAGACAAATGAGTTGATACACAGCTCCAACTTCTGCAGCATGAGCCGACACAGAGAGCACCCCAGCGCCAATGGCAGCTTTGCTCAGGCAAATGGCAGTTGGAAAGATACCACCACGGCGGAAGATGCTGGAAGCGCTGCCAGCCACGTCGACTTCAGAAGCGTTCAACTCCTTCAATGTTTTGTCACTCGTGGTATCACAGCTGGCTGTGGACCTGTCATTGGACAGGGTGGCAGCAGTCTCAGCGATCTCAAGGTCAATGGAGTTGGTCTTGGCCTCCATAGCTTGAGGTGTTGGGATTCCAAGTGCAACAAAGCTGGAACAAAAATAGCTACGGCCACGCATCACGTAGAGCCTCTGCAAAACACCAATATCTGTGCATGGTGGGCACCCCTAGGACATGGATCATCTCCAGAAATCTGTCAGCGTTCGTTTCTTGAATGCTTCAATCGCATTCGGGCGCCAAAATCCACCTTTTTTCCGCACAAACGATGACTGCAGCATCCTGAGACCTGCCACACACTGCACTTCTGAAATGAAACATGGATTAACACACCGCATTGCCATTAGGCATGGATAAGATAAGGTTGGACATGGTACGAACATTGGCATCATGTCTACCCTGGGCTGGTGCACCGCACCTAGCCAGGCCAGGCAGAGGAGGAGAGCCGTGAGCATCAAAAGGCTCAAGAACAGCACCTTTTCCTTAGCATCAAATGCATCAAGCGCATCAAACATCACTGGGTGGAAGTGCGATCAGTTTCTTGCCCAACCTCGGTCACTTCCACCTTTTGCCCAGCTAGACTTCCCTTTGCCTTTCCAACCGCACCTTGCCAACGTTGCCTTATCTTCGAACCATTTTGAACCATGTTGGAACCACGGTTACCATGTTGGAACCATGTTGAACCATGTTGGAATCATTTCGAAAGGTTTGAAACATGTTGAAACATTTTGAAAAAAATGAAAAAATTATGAAAATTTTGAAACTTCAAAAACGTGAAAGGCTTGGACTCCAAGACTCGGCCGCTCGTTCAGCACTGGGCTCCAAGTCCAGGCCAGCTCTCTGGGCAGCATCACGTAGGTCACAGCGAGGCAGCAGCACGCGCCCTGGCCTTGGCCACGGTCCATGTCAACCAGTGATGCCTCCCTGTCTCCAAAAGCCGTGTCCTTTCAGAAAGTTCAAATAGAATCTCTATGAATATCTATGAATATCTTGCACACCGTTTTGGGCGGAATTCAGAACTTCTGGCGGCCCACTAATGGCCACAGAAAAGCATGACCTGATCAGATATATTGAGGCATCATCATTAAGGATCATTAAGGTATGATCCTCCACGGCTCCCAGTTGGTACCGTGGGACGGAAGTTCGCATCCTTCCAGGACCGCGCGGCGCCAGAAGCGAGCAAAGAGGGAACCCAAAGTCCCCTCGGCGCAAATCTTGGGACTTTGCTTCGACATCTCCCAAATCTCCCAACGATATTCACATGGACATGGCTGACATGGCATCACCATCGGTAGCTTTGAACTCAGGGCCCCACATACACTGCAACAGTTGATTCAGGGTCCTGGCTTGCCATCAGGCCTCATTCAGTCTTTAGTCACAGGTACTGAAATGCACAGAACCACAGCGAACATCAGAACCACAAACCTGTCAATTTGTCCAGGAGTTCCCTCATCCATTCGGATCCTGTGAAGTTTGTGGATTTTCCGCCAGGTGCCCCAGTCCATTGCAGCCAAAGAACGAAGCTCTGCAGCTGCGCGGGATAAGTTGGCACCATGACCAGGCCAGGAATCAGCCTGGCCCCAACACAACTTGAGCATCCAGCTGCATCCAATCTTTGGCCTTCCAACATCCACATGGTTGTATAATATATATATACAATGGAACATTGGATGTATCTGATATATAAAAAATATCTCCCTTTGCTCAGCCTTTGGAAATACCATCTGTCCTGGTATTTGGTGGGATACCAACCTGCAACGCGGCACATCGAAGTCGCCCTGCTGCGCTGTTCATCTTGGCCGCAGCGCAACTCCAGGCCATGGCCGTCTCCAACTCCCCAAGCCTGGACAGTGACTATGGATGCAAATCATCTGACTTCTCAGACTAGCATCATCTAACTTTCTGAATGCATTCATCCAAGCATTTATAGATCTAAGGACTTGTGGACATGAATCAAGGAATGGTTCTGGAAAAATGTCAAAACCAGAAGCTTCACAGGTTTGAGTCAGCAATTGTAAAGGCTTTTTGTGAAGCGTCGGCAAACGATATTCACTTGCCAGGTTTGCCATTCAAGATGTCGGCCAGTTGCAGCCGCTGCTGTTGCTGCTTTCTTGCTTGCCTCACACAACATACAGTAGCAAGATTGACAAGGTTGTTGAAACAAGCGCCAGTCGTAGAGAAACGTCCTTCCCCTGAGCGGAAAGTTGCTGAAAGGAGTCCCTTCGTTTTGCTGGGGTACTTTTCAACTTCAGGAAAAACAGGAGACTCTAAAATTCGAAAGTAAAGTTTCAATGATATTAAATCTGTCAGCACAAGTTGTCTGTTCTGTTCGACCTGAAAAATAATCACCGTGTACCTGTGTCAGAACTCTGTGACATGTATAACTGTATAAGTACGTAAAAATAAAGTAGGCAAAGCTAGAAGAAAAACATCCAAAAATGTTCCACTGTCAGTGGTTTCCATCAACCTGACTTGGGGATACTTGGGGTTCATTGTCCAGTGCCCGTCTGCTCCAACGGAGCCGCACCTCCAGCAACGCACTGCCGTGGGGAAGTTCCAGTTCCACCTGAGATGCGCATGGCCGTTGACAATATTGTTGAAAGATCCCAGGGAGTGGATGATATTGGATAATGCTGAGTTGAGGTTGTAGGATGGTGGATACAAAAGTGACGGTGAATTGTCCAAAACCTTTGCTTCAACGGCCAGCAACAAGGTCCCACACCTTCCCCACCGTTGACGGATGCTCCGCTGCTCGCGCCCAGAACAGGGCCGCACAACGACGGGCTTGGGGGCCACCTCTGCTGTGCGCCTCTGGAAACACAGGTTGATTACGGTTGATCCAATAGTCCCATTGGATCACACCAATTTGGTCCTTGAAAACATGGAGACCATCCTGGACCATCCTGAAAATATGTAGCAATCGAATGGACATGGCATGAGATGACGACAGCACCAACTGCATTATGGACCTGTGGAGAGCACTCAGCTAGGGCAGAAGCTGCTGGCCTCCGCAGGTGGCCAACATCATCCTTGTCACATGCTGTGGATGCAAACTGATCTTGATAAAAGGCCTCTGGCGCCTGCATTGCGGCCGTTTCAGCCTGAAGATTTGCGCCGAGGGGTCACTTGCAGGCGCCATGGTGTCGCAATCCTCAGACAGTTGACCTTAGGTGGCATCCAGTCTATGCAGGGGTCTTCAGATTGAATCGTTTTGTGTTCACTATCTGTTTCAACAGGCTGTCTTTGACCCACTCTGGCTCGGGTCCCTCCACGAACTTAACTATCTTGAATCTTAACTGTCCCAATGTTGTTTCAGTTTTTTGAACCATCCGTCTACATGCTCATTCATCATCATCTACCCTGACTCACTTACTTTCAATTATACAATCAAAACATATCAAAACATAACAGTATCAAAACTATCAAAACAATATGTTTCATCAAAACAAAGTTATTTTCGCCAGGCTGCAGTATCCTGTGGCATATGTGGTGGCAAAGACACACTTCGCATCTGCGCCTCAAGCTGCAAAACACGAATGCAAACAGCTTCAATCTGTTTTTCAATCTGTGTTCTCTATTTTTCTCTTTTTTCTCCCACTTCACACTGTTCACATCTGTTCACGTTAATTCCCTTTACTTCGAGGCACTACAGCGCAGCATGCACTCCGAGGGGAGGAAGCCGGGCTCGTTGAAGCGAAAGGCACTGCAATTCCCGGAAGAACAGCAGAAGCGGCCTGCGAAATTTGCTAAGCGCTTCGCATGGCGGCATTTAAGGGTACACCTGCCGGCCACAGATTCTGAAACAATCACCCAGCTATCCCCTGATTACCATCCTAGTTGGCGTTCCGAGAGAGGCCAGCTTGGGTGGACTGGTATCAGAAGCATCAATACCGACAACTCAGAAGCTCATCCATTGAAAAATCGTCCACGGCCCTTTCTCATCCAGTTCGGATCCTGTTGCCACCAATTCTGCTGTCGCATCATCGCTTGCATTGCAGGTGGCCAGCGAGTAGTCTCCATCCTGTCCATTTTGTCTGCATGCAATCATCTTAGAGTAGTGCAAGTCTGGTTTCAGCACAATCACAAATAGTCAAGAACTGGAAAGACAGGTCATGAAAGTCACAAGGCACCACTAAGTCACTAAATAGGTTCCGCATCAGCTTTGGGTATTAGTTAGTGGCAGCTAGTGTGTGAAAGACATGGTTTTTCTTTTCTCTGTTGATCTTGCACGGGTGTCTTTCCTAGTCGCTTGTACATGCAATCTTCAGCTTTGCAAGAAAACCTTCGCCAATAAGGGCCACACACCTACACTGACCCTTCACTTCCTGAATTCGTCTGCCCGGAACGCATGTCCTGCACTGGCGATCCGAAGTCCAACGGGTCCAGCGTACCTGCCAGCATTTGCAACACTGCAGGGTATGCCCTTGTGTCACACTTGCTTCGAGTACCTGTCGCGATCCTCTTGGCTTGAGATTGCAGCTTCGAACTGTCCGTTATTGGTACCATGTTCTATCCAAAGGGGCTGGTCTCATTCCAAACACAATCTTTCTAGATCCAACCAGATTGCTCGGCATATTTTTCAATGATATTCCATGACACAAATTCAGTTTGTCCAGTTTATCTTTCCATTCCACCTATCTGCTATTGCACCTGTCTGCTGCTCCCATATCCGCGCTGCATTGCGATGTGCTTTCGTCACCTCAAAGCGTGGGGGACGTGTTCTGTCTCTCAAATGTATGGCGCTGCCCCAGTCAAGGTTTATGTAGACACAAAGATTTATGTAGACTCACGACTGTTTCTATTTCTCTTCATAGGCGCATGTACATCCACACATGGTTATACGGTCTAATATTATATATATATACACGATCCGGTCTTTCCCGCAATTGTTGGCCGTTCTCAGTTGAAGAACTTGCACTCCGGCATCAGGTGTTTGCTGCCAAGTCCTTAAGTGCAGCTGAGGCACACCAGCCTCGGAGAGTAGTGAGAAAATAGTAAGCGCTGCCGTGGCGTTGCCCAGCTCCCAACTCCTGAAACCAAGTGAATTCCATCTTTCTCGTCCTCTGATCCAACCTGCTTCCGCTGAACTCCGGCTGAACCCGACACCTCATCGCCAGGGCAAACAGCAAGCGCACGGTTGGATCCATGTCTCTTGCCTTGGTTCAGTGGCGCTTTTACATTCTCAAATGCGGCTGCAACCAACATGCCCTTCATTTTGGAGAATCATACCATCATCTCAGCTTTCATCCTCATTCCCTTCCACATATCTCCGTCAACCCACTCTATCCCTAGTCCCATTGTCCAGCACGCCCGGCTCTTGAAATCAACCCAGATGCCACTTCAACAAATTCCTGCCGCGCTTCCAGGCACAGAGCATCTGTTGGCTCTGTACCATTCAAGGACTGGATAAGCAGCACTCCTCAGCAACATGCACTCACAAGATACCCCGTGATGAAAGGTACACAGACCCCTCGGCAAACCGGAATTGTCCATGTTCTTTTCTAAAGTCCTAAAGTCTTGTAGCCCGTAGGTGTTTGATTTTGTTACTGTCCCACTTTTTCCCCATGGAAAGCTTTTCTACCTCCACCCCGGTGCCCAAGGCTCCAATGTTGTAGCGCGTCGGCAGCTGCCCAGCCATCGCAGCCTGCCGGTAGTACCGCAAGGCATCGTCCGGCGCTGCATCAGCACGCGCGAAGCGTTCCGCCAAGAGGTTCGCGGCCATGGGATCCCCCAGGTTCGCAGCTTGCTGGAGCCTTGGGGAAAGGCTTGGTGTCTTCCAGGACCAAGCAGCGAAAGATAGCGAAAGCATAAAGCAGAGCTACAGTGAATTGAACACATCAACACTCAACACTCAACATCTCACCCAAGTGGCAGTTGCTTCTCCTTGGCTGAATCTGACGGAAGAAAACCGTGACGATGCATAAAGTACTCCGCCAAAAAGCACCTAAGTGACGGCCAAGCTGGCCAACTGCAGCAGTTCGGAAATGTTCGGATTATTTTGCTCTACCAGGTGGCAAATGCTCACAGCTAGCTTTCGAGAAATCTGCAAGGTCAAGCAACTTAATGCAATTTCACCAGCTCTTGCAAAAGAAACCAGTTCAGCGGTGGGCCAAGCCGCTGCTTTTCCAATCGTTAGAGCTGACTGAATGATCAGAATGACCAGCGGCACACGTGTCTTAGCATGGCAGGGTTTTTAACCTCAACCATAGGAAGCCCACTGTTCCTGTAGTGTGCGCCGGGAAACGCTGGAGCTTCACCTTGTTGCACCACTTGCCGCAAGTATGGCTCCGCCTCACCTACAACGTCTGACAGTTGCATGAAATGGACGGGACAAAGAAGGTCCCAGCCATGCCAAGCGTTAGTCAACAACAGCATCAAACAAATTTGACAGGGGCAATTGCTTCAGTTGTTTCCTTTCGAAAAAAACAAATGCCGTGTGACTCTCATTCTCTTCCAGCTTCAGCAAGGCATAGGCATAGGCTGCACCCCAGTGTCCAGCATCTGCTGCTTCTTGGAACAGTTCCTGCGCCTGTACCACTGGAGCGCCAACTCAAGTGGGAAAAGAATCCGTTTCAAAAAAAATGAAGGAAAATGATCTGTATGGATCTACAGATCTACAGTATATGGATCTGTCATATTTGAGGGAAATCTGAGTTGACTCCGTCGCGACATCCGTGACTCAATGACCATCATCTGCCATCAACTGGTCACAGGAAGGCCTGCGCAGTGTCCGGCGCCAAATCGCCAGGCCGCGAGCCTCTGCGGTGAGATTGGAATTTCCCAGAGCCAAAAGAGGTCCCTGCTGGGGATAATCATCTCATTATCATCTCTGGCTCCTTGGCTTTCCCAAGACCAATCACCAAGTGCAATAGCTCAGGCGGCAACTTCGAAACGACCACCAGATCCCGAAAGCTGCCAAGAGCCTGGGGCCGAGATTGCCGGAGGCAGAGGAGATCCTTTCCCGACAGCCTTACGGAGAAAAAAAACTATTGTTCCCATTAGGCCTGTGGTTCCCGATGATGCTTGCAAGAGACATCAGCACACGCAAGCAGCCACCAATGCGCGGCCTCACATTGGGAGCACCAGCCTCGCAGCACCGAACACAACATCAGTCCCAAGTACGACAAGCGCAAAGATAGGCTACCCACGCTGTGACATTTCCTGCCTGCACCTCCCGGTTGCACAACTTTGGCAACTTCCAAGCAGCCAAGAGAAGCA
>Ga0126342_10017782_pt1 | contig 12257 bp, 8 predicted proteins | sample Cyp1metagenome_FD_92528 | JGI IMG/M metagenome (GOLD analysis project Ga0126342, IMG submission 92528) | Coral microbial communities from Lord Howe Island, Old Settlement Bay, Australia - Cyphastrea 1 metagenome | ecosystem: Host-associated > Invertebrates > Cnidaria > Coral ... | reverse complement strand
GTCGTTGATAGCACCCCAAAAGGTGCAGCAGCTATGCGCTGCAGCAGCCGCTGAGTGGTGGATAGCACAGGGCGCACCACGATATGGCTAGGACTACCCCAAAGAGGCTCCGATGCCAAACTCAGAAAACACACTTGTTTGTTCCGCTCAAGGCCTCGGCATGTATAGATCATGATTGGGCTCACCTGTACACATGAAAAATTCCACTTAATGTATATATATGTATGTATGTATGTATGTATGTATGTATGTATGTGTATATGTGTATATGTGTATATGTGTATATGTGTATATGTGTATATGTGTATATGTATGTATGTACGTACGTACGTACGTACGTATGTATGTATGTATGTAAGTGTAACCCTACTTTTTCCATCTTCCCAGTATATTACCCTCTGGTAAACTGTCCCATAACCATGGAAAAGCACCATTTTTAATGGGTAAATCCACTATTTCTATGGCAATTTTCAATAGCTATGTTAGTTTACCAGAGGGTAAAATCATGAAACAACATCACATGTGTTCATGTCTTTTTTTTTCAAAATTAATTCCCATGTTGGGGGATTTGTTTTAATGAAATTTATATATCCAATATCCAATGGATATCATATGGTATTTAATTATGATAATTGATATTGGATATTAAATTCCAATGGATAATTTAAGTAAATCCCATGGACTTTAATATCCAATATCAATTATCATATGTTGATCATGGTGAATGTCATCTTCTGGGTCCCATGAAACACAGCCGTTGCCTGGTCCGTCTAGGCCGCCTTGGGCGGTCGGCGCACCTGGAAAATGGCTGAAGTGGATGTAGTACAATATACAAATGCCTATGTATCTGTGTATCTGTGTATCTATGTATATGGGTAAAAACTGGCTGAAGTTTCTGTGTATCTATGTATATGGGTATCTATCTATGTATCTATCTATCGATCCATCTGTCCATTCCCAAAATTGGAATAAATTAACGGTTTACTGAAATTACCAAAAGCTGTTGTCGCCATTCGCCTTCAATTTTGACTGAGACCCATATTATAAACCTTTCACAAGGATGAGAATGAAGAGATTGATGAGATTGTCACTCTCCAACTTCACAGTCCCAAACGACCCTCTGGTAATCAAACAATGGCAACTGAAAATCCTATATCAATGTTTAAAGATTTTTTGCATGGATCATGGGAAATGATATGGGAATCCTATCTGTAAAGCACACATATTATATATATATATATCTGGGTAAATTATATTTCACTAATCTGAATGAAGGCCATTTGGGGATGATTTCCCTAACATAAACCATGATTTCCAGGGTTCGGGAGAACAGTGAGGTCGTGATCAAATTTCAAATTTACCCATATATATATACCGTATATATACCTAATAACCAGCCATTCTAGGGTAAGGTACTATGGAAAATAAGGTGTATACATATATATATAAATAAAGAAATGGGGAATTGTCCAGTTGCCATGTTTGATTCTCAGAGGCTCTCATTGGGATGACGCCCCCGCGCCTGCTCCGCATGCCTCGAATGCAGGGCGGTGCTGGGCACAGGTGGATGAAGCGGAAACCATCCCCAAAGGGTACCCGGCCTGGTTATGACTAACAGTTTGCCATGGGAAATGGCCCATGTATAGAGGTTTACTTATTAAAAATGGAGATGTTCCATGGCGAACTGTTAGTCATAACCAGATGGTAAGTAATAAGCATACTTATTGTTTATCCCACCAACGAATCAGTTGGAAACCAGACATTTAAAATTCACATGGACCCAGCCAAATAGTGGTTCTAAAGACATATCATTTCGTGGTTGTAAGACTACTTTCCAATGAACATTGGTGGTGGTTTTGCCTCATTTTCAGGGTGCAACTGTCAGTTTCGGGGTGGGGAATGCCATGAAATCCCAACGTTCGCGCTGGCCGTGCCAGGCCGTGCCTGGTGCCCTTGCGGTGCACCTAGGAAAGGATGGCATGGTTTGGTTGCAACCCAGGGAAACTCACCAACATCTCATGGCATGGTGATATCATCATTTTCCCCCACTTGGAAATTGTCAGGTATTAAGACTCTAAGTTTTTGTGGCAAAGCCACATAAAGCCACATTTGTTGATGCCCAAATGTAGATTCTTGTACATCATCCACAGCCTTCCGCCCGACATTTGTGGATACCAGACTTCAATGTTTCCAGTTGCCGTCCTGCTATCAGCTATCTATTAACTCTCCTAAGTGCGGAACTGCCAAAAAAAAAGTTCCCCAGGAATCACAATTGTTGATACCCTCTGGTAAACTAACATAGCTATTGAAAATGATCATTTATAGTGAGTTTCCCATTGAACATGGTGATTTTCCATAGTTTTTTGTATGTTTACCAGAGGGTACCTCAAAGAAATCGGATGATGGTTTACCGGTTTACCCGGTAAGGTAAAATCAAACAGGGCTGGATTGAACGTGTAAATCCTCGAAGATGGTGGGATTTTCCAGCATCCGCTATTACCATTTTTGCTGATTACCAGAGGGGTATTGGGTATAAAAAATACCGTCATTCTATCGTCTATCCCATTATACATAAACACATATACATACATATATTATCATATACTATACCCTCTGGTTATTTAACATAGCCATGGAAAATCACCATTTTTAAGAACGGTAAACCATCTATTTCTATGGGCCACTTTCCATGGCTATGTTAAATAAGCAGAGGGTAATTATCCCATTATTGCTGGTTACATCCCATCATCATCCCATTCCCATCATATCCCAACTGTGCAGCCCAGGAACCGAAGCTCTGCCGAGCACCCTGCGAGCAAAAAGGCATGCCAAGGCTTCCCAAATGTCATGGCCCATGGTCCATGTCGGAAAATCCATATGGATCATGTTTCAAAGTCCTAAAAACAATGAAGATAAAAATCTTGATCTTCAAACTTAGGTTTCAATTTTCATGTTTTTGAAGTGTTGGAACTTCCAGCTTTTTTTGGGGGGGCAGAAGAACACTGACAAAGGGTCGGATGCACTCAATTGATCCAGCACAGCCAGTTTTGGGGTTCTATTCGCCAGACCTCTAGAGGCTTAAATATGTAATGCATATTCAATTGGTTTGTTATTGTCATTGTTATTATTAGATTGTGATTATTAAATTATGATGATGATGATTATCATTATTACTATGATTACGTATTACTATATTGTGTACCCGCTGGTAAACTAACGTAACTATGGAAAATCACCATTTTTAATGGGAAAACTCACTATAAATGGCCATTTTCAATAGCTATGTTAGTCATTACCAGAGGGTAAATATGCATGATCAAACATCAGACATCCCCATGCGACGTCCCTGCCCGCCTCTCCACCACGCTCAGCCCGCAGTTGAGGGAACTTCCTGGGCACAGCACGACAGGGACATCTGGTGGCGGATGAAACATGGAATGCCAATGCACCATGGTTACCATGGATAATAATGGATAATCCGTATATCAATGATGGATTACCATGGAATCGCCATATGAATCCATATGACACTTGGATACACATGTGGTCATGTTTCGTATCATCAACCCAATATTTGGGCTCACTGCCTTTGTGTCAAAGTCATTCAAAGTCAATGTGCTTCCTTCGATCACGAAAAGTGGGCGTTCCAAACTCATCCCCTGAAAAATGACCCATAAACCCAGAAAGCACCGGTTGGTGTTGAACCACCCATCCACAGCATATCCCTCACTTGCGGCGCCCCAATCATTCTAAAACCGCCACTCCGATGCTCGCAAGGTACCACCAAACTATACAGCATGATAGCACCAAACTTCCCCCTTGGCAAGGTGCTTCTCCAGCTTCTGTGCAATCCGCCTGCCGCACTTGGTGTTCAGTGGCTCAACCCAGCACAATCTCATCGATCAAAACGTTGGGGCCTAAATTTTGGGGAAAAAGCCTAGTTTTTCGGATATTCAGAAGTGTTGGTCCTCAAATTGTGTGTTTTTTTGGGGATGTTTTTATGGGCCTATTCCATTTTTGCTGATGGACATGTGACTGCTGGTGAGTATTCCCTATATCCACTCTATGATGCTGATAGCCTTTTTTGGCTACTGGATGGTGGTCTAAATTCGAGGCATTGAGACAAAACAATCGTATGAAACACCACCCCAAAACGCCGCTGAAAAGTAGGTACATCAAGTTGCCTAACTTTCCACTATGTTTGCATTGTAACTTTGGATTTTACCATTTTCTGCATCCTTTTTTTTGGGGGGGTTGCTATAAATCTCCAAGGCTCTCCTCCCCGAAACCCTGGAAGTTTCCGCCTGCCCTGTCCGCTGGCGCGGAGAGACGGCAGCAAGGGCCGAACAGCACCTGCCAGCCATGGAGGTTCAGTTTTTAATGGGAATATATGGGAAAATCATCAAAAGAGGTGAATCTAAATGGGAAAATCCAAAATAAATGAGGTTAGAATGGGAGAAATTATCAAAGCAGGGGAGTGTTTCAAGCCTTCAGGATGGTTTGGTTGGTAATTTTGGCAACACTGGTTCAAACGATTGAAATTTGGCACCTCAATTTTTGATTACCACCAGAACATCACAGGCAGTCAGGGTTGAATCATCGATTCATCAGCGGTGAAAGTTAGGTACCCGTGAGATCCCTGACCGGTTGAACCGATTTAGAGGGCAGCAGTGCCAAGATTTGATGGTCGAGTCGAGGACACCCATGGCCTAGAAAGAAAGAGATCTGTGGCTCCACTGCAATGTTCAAAGCGCTTTGAACCTCGGGATGCTGGAGTTTTGCACCTGTCTGCTTGACAATTCCATCATGAGCAGTTGCAATGGTGCGCACAAAAAACACAAATTAAGAAAACATAACCTACTGAACAAATGCAGTCTGAATCTGAACAAGGTCTGCAAATCTATTCATCCTTGGTCCAGGGCCACATAGTTGCCATAGACATCCCGAAGAAGCTCCCCTTGCAGCACGGGCAGCTTCGCATAGCTTCGCAGGTCTCCATTTAAATCATTTGTTTCGTGCATCTGTGCAGAGCTCCACGCTCAAATTCAAATACCCTCTGATAATTTAACGTAGCTATTGGAAATGACCCATTTATAGATGGTTTACCCATTAAAAATGGTGATTTTCCATGGCAAACTGTTAAATAACCAGAGAAATATGACTAAACATGATTGGAAATCATGTTTAGACGTCCACCCTGAAAGGGAGGATCAATGCAGGTATACCCAATCCATATATGTACATATATGTATATATAAATATGTACATATTTATGTATATAAATGCATAGATATATAATTATGTAATATGTAATATCATGTAATATAATGTAATATTACACACACATATATTGTTATATATATTGACATATATTGACTTTCCAGAGCTTCCCAAAATCCACCACCGCAAGAGGTCGATTTTTCTTGGGGCATCCGGCCTAGTCCTCGTGGGTCCGCCAGCTCGTTGATCATCCGAGCACGGTCCTCTCAGACGGAGCACGGCTCTATCTTCACACACAGCGATACAATCATGCGTATACCGTGTATATATATATATACATATATGTATATATTTATATATAGTGTAAATGTGTGTAATCTTCAGCAGCTGGAAAAAGTCTAAATGTGTGTAATCTACATAATATCATGACACAGTACATAATCATAAGACACTATATTTATATAATAAGTAGTGAACCATATAGTGTAATACATATAAATCATAAGATTATAATCCATAAGACTATAATCCATAATCATAATTAATCAAAATCAGTGGATGTACATAATATCAACAGTAGATGGTAGATTTCTACATGGTAAGGTTCACCATCTATATATATATAATGTCAACCCTGGATTAATAAACCCCTAAATTGTTTAATTGGGAGGGTACCATTTAAGTATCATATTATGACTATTGGAGGGGTACCCCCCTAATTAATGAACCATGGTTTATTAATCCGGGGTTTATATATATATATAGATAGTGTACCCTCTGGTAATTTAACATAACTATGGAAAATCACCATTTTCAATGGATAAATCCACTATAAATGGCCACTTTCAATAGCTACGTTGAATTACCAGAGGGTAATAGGATAATGATCCACCATCAAGTTTGGATGTACATAAACACTATATTTATATATAAGTAGTGAACCATATAGTGTAATACATATATCATAAGATGGTGAACCGATCGACCCAAAAACCTCCACCGTCTCTCTGACTTTTCTCGCACCTCGCCGCTGGCGAGCTGCAAGCATCGCTCCACGACGTTGGAACTGAACTTTTGCCGCGACAGCACCTGTTTCTTCGAAGAAAACCATGGATTGGTTGGAAGGGAAACTTCTGAAACCATGGATTTTCATGGATTTTCCCATGAAATATATTATATAACTATAGTATACTATAGTTATATAGTGTTTCCATGTGACAAACCTCTAGATTTTCCCTTAAACCAATCAAAAGAGATTGGTTGATGAGAAAGATGTAGAACTATGATTTAGATTTAGTATGACTCGATATGGTGAAACAAAATCAGGATGCTCGTCATCCATCATTGTTTTCCGGTATATTCCACTTTCATATCCATAAATGTGCATGTGTGCGTGTGTGCACAATGTGTTTCCTCAAACCTTAGGAAAGGGGGAAAGTCGTCGTCTCACAGATCACCCGATGAGAAATCTGGATGAGTTGGAATATAAGCATTCTGATATTACCAAGAATATCTACAACCAACAATGGCCACTTGGATATAGCCAACCTTCCTTTGTTTAACATGGGACTTAAGCAACAATTCTGGCTCAAAATGACGAACGATTTCCAGCAGCTGAGTGATCTGCATGCAATCTGCCCATCATGGCGTTCACAATCATCGTGCTGGCCTCATGGTGGGCACATGGCAAGTTGGGATCTCCGTTTTTTTTTGGACACCACCAAGTGGCTAGTTCTGACCCCGTGCGAAAAGTCTGAGCCCGCCAGGTCTAACCTATCCGAACCCCCAAAAAACGTTGTGCAGTCAGGCGGCCTGAGGATCGTGAAGGCCTAAAACATATTGCACGACATAGTTCCCAAAGGGATCCTGCGGGACATGTCTGATGCAACGCTGGAAACAGAATTGTAAACTCTCTGTCAGGGGAATACAATGATTTTTGGCCTCAAGATTCTGGATATCTCCACAATAGCGATTTATCATGATTTATCAGTCATTCAATTAAATCTTTCGATAACCTGACATGTGAAACTCTCAGCACAACTGTCCTGTATAAGGGTCAAAGACGCATGGCAAATCGCACCTGGCGCTTTCAGCGCTTCCAACTGGCGAGGTTGTGAGAAACCAGAAGCGCTGCAGGTTTTTCGAAACAACGGAGGAAGAGCTGGGAATGGTATGGTACTTTTCCAGGTTTAATCTCTGGTAATTTAACATAGCTATGGCAAATCACAATTTTATAGCTGGGTCAATCAAATAGTTCTAAGTCCATGTTCAATAGCTATGCTGTTTACCAGAGGGTAAACTCTGATTTTACTGGCTTTTATGCGGGTATACCACTGGAACATCTCCTGGAGTCTCCATGATATCCATGTGCTAACAGCACGCGACATCACCATGTCAGGCAAAGGAGCAATTGTCCATAGCAATTGTCCATAGCTAGGACCTCTAGGAGAGGCCAATCTCCAATAAACCACAAGATGAGGCCCCATAGTTAGCTCAACGGCTTGGTAACTCCAATTTTTTAACGCGGTTGTTTATTGTAGATACAAATTATAGTTGAACAGGTTCAACTAATGCTTTGTAAATCAACTTCTAACTGGGGAGCCTCACCTTGTAGCGACCGAACAACTATGTATTCTTTGAAAAAAATCAATTGATAACTTAAATATATCTAAATAATATGTTATACCATCTGGTTATTTAACAAAGCCATGGAAAGATCCACCATTTTTAAGAACGGTAAACCATCTATTTCTATGGCCCATTTCCCATGGCTATCTTAAATAACCAGAGGGTATGTTATATACATCTTCATGTTTCCATGCTATCCCATGAATCACCAATAACCCAGGCCAAAAGATGATCCAAACATGGCTTTCCATCGCCACGCCCCGGCCTATGAGCATCGTCCTATCCGAGCCCATCGACGCATCAATGCACCGCTGCACTATCCTCACAGGGACGATTTTTTTGCTCTGGGTTAAGATGGGTTAAGTACCAAGCAGTATGGAATAATGGGGGCTAACCAACCAAAAATCATGTTTAACATGGGGATAATGGGGGCTAACCAACCAAAAATATCCAAAAATCATGTTTAACATGGGGATGAACGTGAATTTTCACCAGCACAAGGGTGATTCAACCAAAGTTACCATATCCCAAGGTACAGTTTGACCTTGAGAATCACCCATGCTTAGATGAAAATAGGCTTCCAACCCCAAATAAACGGCAGGGTCGTCATGTACGTCGGGAGACGTAACTTTGAACTCTTCCGAAACACATCGGTCACTGGGGGTCTAGTTTCTAACTCATCTAACAAACAACAATCAAGGGAGGGTTATGTGATCACACATCACCAGAAATTGCTGTGAGTGTCAAGATTCTTGTGAAACGATACCATCATCTACCAGCCGATGACCTTGCATCCACCTTGGAATCTATCTGTGACATGTTGGGATCATCGACATCACAACGATCCAAAGGGCCCCCGGCCTGCAGCCATGCCGATGGGAAGCGACATCTTCCATGTCATTGGCAACAGCCCTGGCAGCAATTTTTGTGCTAAAATCCAAGGGAAGGTGGAAATCGAATCGGGAAACCAATTGAAGGTACTAGGATCACAAGATAAAAAAACATTGCCATCATTGCCAACTATTTGGGTGTGTGTGTGTGCCCTTCCGCATCTACGATTTTTGGCCTCTAGAGTCACACACAACTGTGTAGAACAAACTTTTTCGATGGTGTCCTCATGGCAGCCATCCTGAACTTTTCTGGCTGGCTCCCCATGGCTCAAATCGCGAAACGAAAATCCGGTCAAATCCGTTGGCCAGGGATTCAATTTGCCCCCCCCCCCCAAAAAAAAAAGCTTCACTTCATCCAAAACCCATAGGATCCATGTATGATGGTTTATGGTTTATGATGGTTTATGATGGTTTATAATTGGATTATCATAACCCAATAGATCCAAAATTCTTCTTCAATCGGCCATTTGGCGAACTGATTGGAAACGCACATGGATCGAATGGCCCCGTTGCCTGAAGATGAAGATGTGCGCTTCGCTGGGAAGTGACTCAGCGGCGAGTGCGGGAGATGGACGACACCATGAAATGGACCATGATTCGATTATGCAAAATCCAGATAGATCCCAAACAATTGACTGACATTCAAGCTACACGCAACATTCAACATGCATTCAACACACAATCAGCACTTTCCTTACCCTCCAGTAAATTAACATAGAGCTCGAAATAAAAAACATGGTTCTCTCAGGTAAAATGATCTACAAATGGTGCGTTTCCATATTCCATCTGTTTTTAATACTTATATAGTGAAACACCCATCATATCTATGTCAAATTCTTTTGCTTCCATACATTCCACCATATTTCAAAAGAATTCTCCACCAGCCCCCAAACCTCGAGACATCTCTGCACCACGTGATTCCCGTTGGGATCCTTTCGCGGCATTATCGCTGAAGGGACAGATTCATGGTGGAATTCAGACATTTCTGGAGATTTCTGAAGATTTATAGTACATATGGAGGTTTCCATAAACGATGATACCCCAATAGCTGGACGGTTTATAGTGGAAATCCTATGAACATGGATGATTTAGGGGTACCCCCATAATCATTTAATTATAGAAACCCTAATATATCTATAGTCTAACTACTAGTTGATATGGATGTTTAATGGGGTTTTAAACAATTTATTTAACGAGTTTTAATGGGGGCACCACCTTGTAGATCTCTTAAGATCCACCCATGATCGATGGCCCTGGGGGTTTCAACCCACCATTTTCATCCATTTTCAAGGATGGAACATAGAATTTTCAAAAAAACACAAACATGCCCCAAGCATCAAACTGCTTGGTCTTTTCAACCTGACAACTAGGCTGATTAGTGGCTGATTCACATTGACAACAAGTCGAGTCGAGTCATTTTGCCACATCCCCAAATCTCCGGAACGTCTCAGGTGATTTCCACATAGCTATTCAAAACGGCCCATCTACAGTTGATTCATCATATTTACCATCTGGTTGGTGGTTGACCTACCCCTCTGAAAAATATGAGTTCGTCAGTTGGGATGATGAAATTCCCAATATGATGGGAAAGTCATAAAATTCCATGGTTCCAGTCACCACCAACCAGTTGTAGTCGCAAACTAACATAGCTTTTTTTAAAATCACAATTTTTCATAGGTAAACCATCTATTTCTATGGGCCATAATCCATAGCTATGTTAGTTTACTGGAGGGTATCTATTAGAACTCCCGGAACCTTGGTGAGTGGGACCACCGAATGGTCCAAAGCCGCCTGGCAGATGTTGAAGCAGCCATGCCATGGCTAAAAGTCTCTGGAAACTCCATGGAAATCTGAGGAACATCCATAGAAAATCCATGCACATCCCATATTTTTGTGCTTTGAGTCCCGATTTCTCTGGTTTTTTTGATGCGTTTTGATGTGACAAAAATCGGCAACCTGTAGTTGTTGCATGAAAATCACTGACTGGTACAGCTGGATGTTCATCCGCTGCAAATATGGTAGACTGGGTTTTGGCCTATCCCCAGAATAGCTCCAAAGGATTCAAGAAAAATGGAGTGCCTTTGCAAAGAAAGCAATCATACAAATCACACCAATCACTCTCCTACTTGGTGGTTTCAACCGACAAAATTGATCATTGGGGATCATCATCCAAATATGTTTGAACATAAGACATGGCTGAAACCAACAACATTAGAATATATTATAATCATATAATCATTGATGAGAATCATTAATTCTTCCAATTAAATCTCCGTTATAATATGTTATAATATATAACTATATATATAGTTATACAATGTTATACATAATTATATCCTCATGTTGGAAACCACCAAGTAGTCTCTGTTGGTTCCTGCCGCAACAGAGCCAGCCGCACGACCAAGCGTCGCATGCACGCAGGCACCAGACGGACCACGTCAATCAGCTTCTGGACAATGGCAACGCTCCAAGGCTCCAAACGGGGCTTCGAAACAAAACCAGAAATCGGAAAGGATGAACCAAAGGACAACATCATCAACATGTTTGGCTTTGGGTTTTAGTGGAACCAGCTAGTTCAACTGCAATGTCGTGGGAGTTTTTGACCTAGGATTGCTACAATCTGATTCGCCTGGATGAAGGACAGGAACAACATATAGGGTCAATAACATAGGATCAACAACCACAAAGGTCTCACAAAGTCACTTTCCAAATGCTCCTAGTCAGTTCTTTTTCCATAAATCACAGTGATTTCTACAGCAAAATTGACCTCCATGGAGAACTCAGTGGCTGAAAACTGTGAGTCATGGCTTGGTCTCAAAACGGGAACCAAAAACCCCCAACAGTTATTTTTCGAATCGAAAAAATCGTGATTTTCCAAACAAGCGAAGTTTCCCCGCTTGTTTCTGAGTGGTTGTTCTCCCCATCAGACCACCAGAAGTGGTCTATGAAGTGGCCACGGGATGGCCACTGGATGATCCCTAGTGGCCTGAACTGCCCTGGCACCGTGCATGTTCAGGGAAATATTCACCAAGCTGTTGTAGCTCTTCTCCACCATCGCCTTTCAGGCAGGGCAGGTGTCACTACCCATTGGATCGTGTCAGGGTCGCGGGACCATGTTCCAATGATCTGAAAAAGGGGATGGAAATGTAAGACATAGCCATGGGATTTCGATGGCCCTAATCGAAATAGATGGTTTACCGTTCTTAAAAATGGTGGATCTTTCCATGGCTAGATGAAATAACCAGATGGTATCTTTTGAACACGACTTACAAATTAAACATACCAGTAGTACCGCACAAGGCGGTGGCGGAAGTTTCAAAAACAGGAAACCTATAGGAGAAATTGTTGTTGTGAATCAGGGATGGCAGAGCGAAGCCATTGATGGACTGAAAGGTGGTTGGAGTTGTGTTTGCTGGAGTGTTTGCAATGGTTGCAGTGGTCACCTCACCCACAACTGCTGGATGTAGTGTGATGTACTGCAACTGTAGTTGTAGTTGTAGCGTAGTGGAGTTGTAGTTG
>Ga0126342_10017781_pt1 | contig 12257 bp, 11 predicted proteins | sample Cyp1metagenome_FD_92528 | JGI IMG/M metagenome (GOLD analysis project Ga0126342, IMG submission 92528) | Coral microbial communities from Lord Howe Island, Old Settlement Bay, Australia - Cyphastrea 1 metagenome | ecosystem: Host-associated > Invertebrates > Cnidaria > Coral ... | reverse complement strand
CACCTTTTTTACCACCTATTTTCCCGATTTTTGGCCAGTTAGGACCGCTCTGCCCCCAGACCCCCTTAACTCACTTTGTTCGCAAAAAGAACTTCGCCTAGCCTAGCGGCTGGCTTTCGTGATCTTAGTTTTGCCATGTTTTGACATAGCTGCTCATTCGGGGCTGGCCTCCTCCTCCTCATCCGAGACCAAGGATGCCAAGCTCCGACTCGACCAATGCTTCGCAGCGGCCTGGATGGCCTCTTCGGAAAGGCCACCCTGGTCGGAGGGTCCGAATTTGGCGATCTCGCCCAGCATGTTATCCACAAGGACATCCATACCTCCAGGGGAACATTTTGGGTTGGGGGATGGGGAAACTACACTTGTGATCTTGAGGTGTAGGGAAAATTGAGGATGTTTTTCCACAATTGGAGTTGTACACATCTCCTTTGTGAAGGCTCAGCAGTTTTTAACCCCCCGAATTCTTGGATCCTCTTGGGTCCTGAGTCACGTCTCACCCGCCTTCAAAGACATGCTCAAATCCAGAGACCTGCCTTGGATTTGCTTGAAGGACCCCACCAAAAGGGTTTCCCAGGATTTCTGGGAAATCCAAAGACCCCCTCTCTTGAAAAAGTCATCATCAAAGCGCCAAAATCATCCAAAATCCAAGCTGCTGAAGTTTGTTCTTCAAATCTTCCTTGGACACAACACCATCACCATCCGCATCCAGCGCCTTGAAAGCCTCCGGTTCGATGCTTTCATCGCCACTGTTCAAACCAAGTTCCTGAGGGTAACCCAGTTCCCCATCGGGGAATCTTGGAGGAATGGGACAACCATTGAAGCTAGGCAGCTAGGACTTAGGAAAACAGAGTAATATACAGCAAAACAAGTGCAAATAACATCAAATAACATCAAACAACATCAAATAATATCAAATCACTGCGTAAGAATTCAATTTACATGGCGCAAGTTCCCACGAAGATAAACTCAGATTTTGGAAATCATCCCTTCCAGCAGTTCACCATTCTGTGGCTTTCACCCGTCCTTCCATATCCGGGTCCAAAGCTGCATGGCAAAGAAGTTCAGCAGCAGAGCATGCACCGGCCGACCGGAATCTGGCTCCGGAAGCTTCTCCGGGTGGTCTTCAAAATACTGACCTGTCTGGTGGGGTTGGTGCTGGTTCCACCATTGTGGTGCAAGCAAGCACCCCCAGTCATATGTGTTGCTTTACAACTCCCATTTTCTATAGATTCATGCTGCAATTATCTGCCATAAACCTATAACCCCCATATACACATTAGACACAAACCAACTAAACTATTACTATGACGCAGCACTTTGCACCACATATAGATGTCACTTTGGATCATCTGCATATAGAATGCCCGTAAAATGGGCACCGAAAGTCCCCAAAACAGGCTTTAAACAGGGTAGTATCTTAACTTAATACTCTTAAGTTTCTTAAGCATTCCTCCATTTATATAAATATAATCTCCAATTGTATAACTTGTGGCCAAAAAAAATCCAAAAAGTGAGGCCATTTAACATGAAACCACGCCAGCCCAGGAGCCAATGGAAGGTGCATCCCGCTTACGCCAGAAGTCCACGATGGTAGCCACCTTGTAGACGCGTTCCGGGTCTAAGGGCTGCTTTCCAATGGACACCACATAGCCATCATCATCCAGCTCCACCTTGAAAAAGGTGGCCAGGTGGTGGTGGTGATTGTCGCTATTTGCTTATTTTAATACTGCCAATTGGTAAACATTTTTTCCGGACACATGTCATCCATTCCCGTTTCATGGTTCAACCTCATATGTTGCCTCGTTCAATCCCCAATTTTTGTTGCTCCAAACATACCATGCGCTGTATTGGTCAAGCAATTGGAGGGCTGGCTCGGAAACAGGCGGCACTGCGGCACTGGACCTTTGGGGGTTGAGAATGGCTTGAGCCAATTCTGGTGCCTAATCATTTGGTTTGGATACTTTTAGATACAAAAACCATCATCCCGCCAAGTCATGGAAAAAACCTCTGGCTAAAACAATGCCATAAACCATGCCCCAGTCATCACCACACACATATCATATAATATAGGTTGTATATGGTGGTATATATAAACCATTCCGAGTCATGGGTGGTTTATGGCGTTGTTTTCCCCACATGAAATGCCAATTGCCATCATGATGGTCAGGTCGCCTCATCATCGTACTGCATCCAGCCAGGGTTGGGGGCGCCAAAGGTCTCTCTGAGTCCCACTCTCAAGACCGAGCCAGGGACCGGGACCACCAGAATCTGCTTCACCTCCTGGCACAACATCCATTGGTTGTTGGCGTTCCCAATCCCCCACTGTCATCAGTTTACATTCCCACACTTGAATTGCATATAAATATATATACATATATATATATATATATTATATTATATACATATATATGTGCGTGTATGTATATATATATCTCTCTCTCTCTCTCACTCTCTTGTTATATGTATGTATGTATGTATGTATGTATGTATGTATGTATGTATGTATGTATTTGCCAACCCCCGTCCTCAATCTCTGTCTGCAAGACCTCCAAATTGATGTGCTCATCATCCTTGTACTCCCGCCCACCACGGATGTTTCCACCCTTTAGCAGTGCACAGTCCACGTACCTCTCGCCCAGGGGCATGTCCATATTCATAGCATCCCTGATGCGCGAGAGCAAGAAAGTACCTGAGCTAAAGGGTAGCATCCCTCACCACACATGGTCAATGGACTGAGGTCCATCCCCATGGGACTGTGGTTAAAAAATCATTCATTGGGTTAACAAAAAAACTCAAGCGTTTGAAACCACCAACCATCTGCCTATGTATATATACACATATGTAGATCTATATATCATGTATATATGATATGTATAACATGCTGTGTAAAGTGTATATGTATATACATATATGATGGATAAAAACGTATGTATGTATAGTACGTGTATATTTGTTACATCCCATTCTGGTTCTCCCTATCCGCAAGAAGTACTCAATTAGGACCATCATACTAGGTAGGATGCAGATCAAATGCACATGAAAGATACCTGCAACCACCAGTCAGTTCATTAGCCATATGCCCATCATATCCCAATGGTTACACATCGATACCATATCGATATTTGATGTATCATTGTGGATTAAATCGCATGTGTGGGTCAAGTCCAAGTTGTCCCGATTTCGATTTTGCTGGTGAAATGTTCAGATTTTTTCGCAATCACAAAATCCATCAAAATCCCCAAATCTAATTTTTTTAAATTTTCTGGTCGATCCTGTTTGGGTTCCCTGGTTTCTCATCGATTTTCCGCATCGTTTTTCACGTTTTTTGGGTGCCCAAGGTGCCCATGGAGACCCTTTGGCCACGTGCTTGGACGGAGGATAAGGGACGATAAGAGGCGGACACCTGCCATGGGAAATACCAAGGGGAACATATGGGTATGGGTCAATACCTATTAATACCATTTTTACGGGGATGAACATCCATAAATCCCAGCTATTTTGATGTTTACCAGGGGTACAAGGTCTTGACACACTGCCATATAGACATACTAAGAAGATGTCTATAGAACGATGATAAATCCCATCTTGTAGAATTTTCTGGATGTAGGCAGAATTGATGGATAAATCAATATTAAGTGAAGCCTCGGGACCTGTAGTATTACCCTCTGGTAAACTAACATAACTATGGAAAGATCCACCATTTTTAATGGGAAAATCCACTATAAATGGTCATTTTCAATAGCTACGTTAAATTACCAGAGGGTATCTATTATTGGAGGATCATATTGGCAAATCATCGATTTTTTTACTCATCATTGGCTCATCATCAGTAGGTAAAACATCTAGCTAATAACTCTATAGCAAATAATAATGGTCATGGCCAATTTACCACGGCTATCTTCAAATACCGGAGGCTATACATACAGTATAGATATACACTACATATACATATAACATACATACATTACATTACATTACATTGCATTACATTACATTACATTAACATAACAAAACATTACATAACAAAACATAACATAACATAACATACATACATACTATATGTTGTGAATTTTGAAACGTGGGCAAAACATGCATTATATAATTACATAGAAAGTAGCCTCAACAGCCGCATGTTTCGCATGTTTCGTCCATCTGGTCACTGCCTGCGTCAATTCCGTCCTTCTCAATGGATCCAAGACTTTGTAGGAGTCTTCCGCCACTTTCTTTAAAGCTTCATCTGGTGGCCAGTCAGCCACATTTACCTGGTTCTGGCTTTTCACCCTTTGGCAATCATGGTCAATCTTTAAGGTAGCCCGCAATTAATCTTCTGCTGGTCATATTTTTCCTCCCATTTATATATAGCACAAAACTAAAGGATGAAACTATCTATCCAAAACTCGGATGAAATATGCTAATCCATTGGGATCATCCTCCATCCGAGTTACGATCTCATACTCGATAACTGGCGTCCGGTTGGAGGATGCAGTGGGCCAGGACAGATCCAGAATGACTGCTTTGATGCCATCTTGCCCTGGCTTTAAGAGCCTCGTTCCCTCCACCAATCGGTCCACCACATGATGATCATGGCCACTGAGAACCACCGGAAAATCGAAGTCCCTGCAGGTCTTTTCATCCTGCGGCTCGTACAAATGGCACAAAGGCACCACTACCTGAAGGCACTTTTTTGGGCCACACAGGGCCCAGCAAACAGATCAAACAATGCCAGATTTCTCCCAAATTGCTGGATCTACCGCTGATAAAACACCAAAATCAGGTGGATATTAAACAATATATTAAACATATCAATATAAAACATATGTGTATTTCTCACCCCAAGCTGCATCACAAGCCTTTTGCTCCAATTTCTTCTTGTAGATGGCCATGACCTCCCATGGATCTTCAATCTTTGCACCCCCAAAGGCACCAGGCCTATACAAGCTGGGCGAATTGCTCAGGAGACCAATCAGCCCTATCCTGCGCTTGTTGCTGCCATCCAGGGACTCAACTTCTATGATCTCTTCCTCCACTTGGCACGTGGAGTCTGCAAAGGATTCATGAGTCTTCATGTTGGTGTTGATCCACACTCCTGTGTACTCACGCTCGCGTTTCATGACTTCCTTGTGAGGAATATCATCCTCGTGATTGCCCCAGGTCAAGTAGTCGATGGGAGTGCCATTCAGCATTTTCATCATGCCAACACCCATGTCGATTGACGACAGCAGGTAAGGAGCCAAGAAATCTCCTGTCAGCATGCTGATGGTTTGCCCACCACATTTGTGCCTGAGTTCAAGGGTCTTTTCCTTGATCAGCGTCCTTAGGCTGGGAAAATTGTCCAAGACATAGACATCGGTGATTTGGACTATCCGTAAGGTGCAGGCTGATTGTGATGATCCACCCCTGAAAACGCGTGCCACCCCCCTGGAACAGTCACAAGGCAAGCTACTGGACCCCCCCATAGGCACCAAGGCCTATGGGGGGGCCGCCCTTTTCTGCGCGAGTTTCTGAACAGCTAAGCGGCTGAAGAAACATATCCATGTCTCATTGTTGAACAGAAGTGTCACACCGTGTCACACCTGCACGTTGAACATTCATGGTGTTTTTTTTTTCAAATAACATGTACGGTATGTACATATTGGTTGTTCAATGGTGCCCATCCATTGATCGACCAACCAAAAAAGGTGCAGCATATGAATCGCGCCTGCAAAATAGTGAGCACGGCTTTCCACAGGGAGCCCACGTACAAATCTGCATCGCTCCACTCCTGGTCACTGGAGATGGAAAATCATCAACTTGGAGGTCCTGTGTCCTGATGCCTTTGGCAAGCACAAAGACTCATGATCCTTTTTGCTTGTTTTGGCTCCTCGAATGATGGTTTTTCATGGCTTCAGTTAAAACAAGGGAGAAGGAATCAGCGGCACGTGCAGCTGTAATTCTGGACACTGAAATCCATTTTCGTGCCAAGAAACCCGTCGTATGTCAATATCTTGCCCAACCATCGTGCAAACGATGACTGCAAAGATGAACAGGAAAATAAACAGGGCCATCGTCACCCAAACCTGCAGCCATGGCAAGGCGCTCCCCTCATGACAGGTGAGCATTCCACAAGAATTGGCGAGTCGAGTCAAAAACTTGGTACCCTATAGGTAGCTTGAAATAGCTGCAGCAAATGGATGCTTATTCCACCAAAGAGGTTCAAAAAGTGACACATCCCCATATCTAGTAATTCATGTCTAGTTTAACCATGTTTAACCCAATGACCCCGCTGTTGGTTGAGGGTTGAGGCCATGAGGCCGTGAACCAAAATTTGTGTTCACCAGGTGCCACCAAGAAGCAACCGCCAGTAGCGAATCCAAACAACCCTGCACGATGACCCATAAACCTGAAAGTTAAGATCAGTTGGGACAAGGCATCTATCAGGATCGTGAACTGTTTGGCGAAAGGCTACAGCAAAACAAGAATCATCCATGAAGAGGGTATTCTATTCAGTTCCATGTCTGGTATGGCGGCTTCAAGTCAGACCATCCCCAAAATTACTCCAGCCTTTGCGAATTCACGCCATACTTTACCATTAATTCCAGGGCTGGCCAGTTCGAAAAGTGCTAGCATCCACTCAAGAGGTCCTTGCCTGACAATGCTTTCAGCCCCTTGATGCTGCGATAAATGCGCAGAAGCCGCAGAATGCGAAGGGACTTGGCAATACCCAGGCCGCCGGACTCTGGAAGTGTCACAGAAACCTGACCAGCCGATGGATATCGATGATGGGAGTCCCAAACGTTTCAAGACTCATTGGATTTTCATGTGAACCCATGGTTTTAACATGTCTAATCTAACCCCCTTCTCATTTCTCCTCTCTGCCCAACCCTGGTTCTCATTGAGCGTTCCTAAAATTCCAAAGCCTTGTCTACATCTTAAGTCTTTGCAAAAGCAAGTGCAAACCCGAGTGTAAGGATTGCTGTAGCTACAGCGGAAACAATGGCATGATCCAGTCAAGAGCAATGCGGTTCAGTGGATACATGACAAATACCAACATTCAAAAAGCAGGCCACCAGAATTCACATGTAACATCATTAACATTATTTGTCCAATCGAAGTCAGATGAAACACTCAAAGTGCAACGGCAAATGCACAAACGCAAAGCTGCAATGTTTCACCCATCCACCGGCTACACTGCGAAATGTCAAAACGCTCTCAGGGCCCCTTATAAGCCAAAACACAAGGTGCAAACGGTATCAGCAGGATGACATGGATTGCATGACATTTTCAATTTAAACGTAACATATTTATAGCATCATTTGACATCCTTTCAAATCATAATCGTTTTGTAAATATCACTTTTTCTCCAGCACTTGAACCAACTACGATCAAGAATACCACCTGGTGGACCTGAGCTGCAGCTCAAGGGGCAACGATATCAGCTCCGCTAAGAACAACCAGTGTATAGTCGTAGACATTCCAAGAGTCCTTAGTTGAAGCGACTTTTCTGACTGGAACAAGTCGGAACCAGTGTATAGTTCCAAAGCCACAATTCCCAACTCCACAAATGGATACAAATGGTTGCGGCTCCACCTTGTTGCGATCCACTGCTGAAAAAACGACTCTTTTTTTTGGGGGTTAACCAGGCATCAAGAAAGTAGTCATAGCCAAGCTGATGTATCCGAAGAATGGCTTCGACGAAAAAGAAGAGTGCAAAAAGTGCTTCGATTGCGAACCAGTAGGAGCGCTCCTGCGAACACAAAACCACAGTGCCACAGTCAACCATTGAACCTGCGTATTGTTGGAGGATACGACACTGACTTCCGACTTACATTCCCATTAAAATTATTTTACTTCGAGTGATCCCCACCATGGCTTTTCAAAGCACTCCGTGCTCTACTACAAACCCTTAGCTACAAGTCCCATTGCAAGACTCACAGCATTGTTTTATCATGTTTTATCTCAAGCAAAGCTTTTTGTGAGACAGATGCAGCAAACTCTCCAATTTCATTTTATCTTCGGAGATTCTTTGTGGTTGAGGTCCGGCGGGGAACACTCTGATCCAGAGCTTGCGGTGGAGGTCCGGCCGGGAACACTTTGATCCAGTGGTTGCTGTTAAGGTCCGGCGGGAAACACTGCGATCTAGAGCTTGCAGTTGAGGTCCGGCAAGGAGCGGAGGAAGGAGGAGGAAGGAGGAAGGAGGAGGAAGGAGGAAGGAGGAGGAAGGAGGAAGGAGGAGGCGGGCAGGCTGATATAAAATCTGACAACCCTCACCTGACATGTGGGGAAAAAACATATTTGACAGTTATATAAATGCCATTTAAACATATTTAAACCGCATTTGATGTTGACTTGATACATCAAGGAAAGCCGCATCTATTACAACAAAACAGCAGCATCCCACTTTGAGCCACCCAGCCTCAATTTGACTCGAACGGGTGAGGTCCAATTCAATGCCAATCACCACCTGAGGCTTTCCCTGGAAGTTGGTCTTCCAGGGAATGGAATGATACAGTGCTGGGCCTGCAAGGGCCTGCAGAAACTATCCAAAATATGTTCTTTTGTCAGATTTTGATGTCTTTTCTTGAGACTTTTTTCCTTAACAGCTTTGTCATTTCCCATTTTGGTTTTAAACTGTGTCATACTGTGTCATTGTTTTTTCGTTTATAGTTTCATTTATGGGCGTTGGTTCGTGTGTCCAGTATGAGAAGCCCCAAAAAAAGAAGTGACAGCACAAAACAGCAGGAGCTGTAAAGAAGTGTGGTCATGATATATGACGAGGTTTTGATTAGCTACAATAGCATTGTTGATCACACATATCTGTACATGATTACTTGTATGGACTCAATAACTTTATGTGATCTCTGGCCAAATGTAAAACAGCATCAGCCGCTAGCCATGCTATAGCCATGCAGCAGTGTTGATAAAAATCATGATGATGACCAGCACGTTGAAGATCGGCCCAGAAGCTGTATGATTCCTGGCAGGCGTGTATTTCGCAACAGGCACAAGTTGCACCAGGTGTGATAAATTGTCACAATGATAGGGGCCCACACGGAATGTAGTTGTTACACTCCAACGCAGTCCAACAGTCCAGTTTTGATCATGTTTTATCAAACGTATAGCCGGATTCTCCAATTCAAATCCTAGTTACATGAAATACTACACGAAATCTTAGCAAACAACATTCTCCAAATCATGAGATCATGTAAGCAACAACTATGATCAACTATGGGGATTTCAGGTGGGGATGAGGTTGCTACGCCAAGGAACCGCTGAGCCAATACCTGCTCTCCTCGGATGACAAACTTCTGCAGCGCGATGACACCGTTGCTGGTATCGAGCACTGTTCTATTCATAATTGTTATATCACAATTGTTATAGAATATTTTTTATTTCTGGATAATTCTTATAGTTTTATCATATTTTAGCTTTATTTTGTTGCAGTTATTGTATTAGTGATTGCTGTGTATAAAATGTATAAATATATATACATATATATTATAATTATAATCTGTTGAAACCCCAAATCTGCTGCTTAATCATGGGATTATCCCTGCCCTTTTATATTTCATGCCGATTTGGGGGACATGGCCCATTTTCAGACACACCCTTATCCACGGTAACTATTTCTTGAGTTTGCACCCCGCACTTTTTTGTCGAGGTAATTATGTATATACTTTTGAGCCGCAGTCAAATGATGAGATCATCGCATGATTCAAGATGACAAGTGACATCTCAAGTGCAAAAAGAAACAAAAGGACATAAGTAAAAGGACAGCTGCATGTGCCGCTTTCGACGGGTGGCTGTATCGAACGTTGAGCTGCTGGAACACCGTCGGCACTTTGTGAACATTCGGACGAGTACCTTATGAAGCAAGCGTATTGCGAGGCGCCGCACAGCAACACGCAGCTCTGGCTGCCAAGGCACAAAATGGTTTTCCCTTCTGCTTCTTCTGCAGTAGCATGGCCTTGAAAAGTGGCCACTTTACATAAAATCAGTTATGAGCTTCATAAGCTTCTTCTCACGTAATTGGACTGGTTCAGGGCAAGTCTAGCTTTCAATCCTGCTGTCAGGGCTTCGCAGAAAACCTAGCTGCTCTGCACACACAAGGCAACAGTGACTTTGAAGCGATTTACTGGTTGGTGGTTTTCAAGAATCCCAAGCATACTGGTCATTTAGCATCATAGCCTCATAGCCCCATGTAGGATCGAAAATAGACAACCGACTATTGAAAGGCTCGCATGGATCAGCCCCTGACCAGCTACTGGCAGAGTGGGAGATATCTGCCGCCGCCATATCTTGAGCCAAGCACTGCGGATGGATGTCCTGTTCTTTCTGAATTGGGCTCGGTCTTCCATTGCGAGGTTTGAATGCAACAACTACAGTAGCTATACTACTACTGTTTCCCCATGTCCCTTGTCATCTTGCTGTCTGGATCTCCCCTCCAAGACTCTTACTTTCAGCTCAGCAACTTCCAAGGCCTTCCGCATGGATTCTCCTGCCGCGGAAGCAACAAGCAGTTTTGCTCGCACTTCTAAAACACCCTACTCATGATATATATAAATATATGTGTGTAGTATATATATATATAATTGCAGTGTATATATATATATTATAAATATATATATATAAAACACACACACATAAAATATAACATAACATATCGAAGAATATCTGTATCACATTGGTTTGTCTCAAAATGAAAGTGGTTAAATGTGCTGAATTATCATCATTTTCGAGACACCATTCTAAGACAAACCCACATGTTTATCCGTTCGGTGCTCCCCCTCTTGTACTCTTATTGCGATCATTCCTAGCACCCAATCTGCAAACACTGTCTAGTCTCCAGCACTGAGGTTTGCAACTCGCATGTGAAAATGTCCTCAGTCTCTCTCTCTCTCTCTCGCGTGTTTTTTTCTCCAATTGTTGCTTTCCAGTGAGGTAAGCGGTTCTGGTCAAGTTCTGGTCGCAAACATGCTATCTTCCGGCAGCCACCCAAGTCTTCAAACGTGCGAACTGTGAAGGAACGGGAGTTCAGCAAGTCAGGTGCGTTGCACATGGATCTCTGGTGCAGAAGGTGCCAAAGCTGAAATCATTTGAAACTTCTCCAGGTTTCTCAATGTGTCTCACCTGGTCCGGTTAGAAGCTACTCATCCGGCTCGCAAAAGTGGGATCAAGGGCAGTAGAAAGAAGACTAAGAAGACGTACTTCAGAATCATTGAGCAGCTGCAATGGACAAGACTCTACTGCAAACTTCAGTTTTGGTATTGAAGCTTGGAAGGGTACAAGTTGAATCAATCATGCATGGCTGCAAGTAGTCCGCCGCTGCAATGTTGAAGGCCCAGCCACAGTGCAGGTCAGCAGCACCCCCTTTGGAATTGTAGTAGTAACTGCACACATCATGTTTCAAGCAATTCCGCGCCCAGTTGGAACACGCATTTGCATGATTTGGTTGGCATCCCACCCCGCAGAGTCCGAGACAATCATAGGAATCGCCATCGGAATCAAGGCCCCAGCATTCACCCACCTGCACCACGATCTCCATGCAGGCTCCAAGGTGCCGCAGGCCTCCTGGTGCTCCACTGAAGAATTGCACCAGGACCTTTTGCCCAGGGATCAAACGGCCAGCGCGGACTTGGCATTTGGAGGCATCCCGAGCGTGCAGCATGCTGAGATTTGCAGCTGCAGTTTTTCCACAGGCCACAAAGCGGCCCGCAGTGCAATTCTGCGTGATTTCAGGGGTGCAAGGTCTGGAGTGAACCACTTCACATTCTGAGAAGTGGAAACACCCAATGAACGAAGTCAAAAGAAAGGCAATCTTCGTCATGGAATGCGGACTGCCTGGATCTGAACTAAGCTTGAGCCAGTAGAGCCACAGTGCCAGGGCGTTGGAGCACTGGGATGCACAGGGTCCAAGATTGTCAACTCCCGGAGGAATTCCCCAGTTGGTAACGAATCCCCAAGCCTTGTCAGCTCAAGCAGCTGGAGGCCATGCCGAACTAGCTGCATTTGGGAAGTTTCAACAAGGTTGGTTGATGTTTTCTGGCGGGTTATATGCTACTACCTGCACAGGGGATTACATACCATAATCATCCATAACCATCCATAACCCATGAACTGCGAATCCCTTCCTAAGTAAGCATTAGAAGGGATTTTACAAAACACTAAGCTGCAATGCACGCCCCCTTTTTTCAAATGGATAGCTGCCACATGCTGGCTCTGCTGGACAACCCCAGCAGAGACCAGCACATCATAGCCCCCGCATGGAGCCAGTTGCACTT
>Ga0126342_10017780_pt1:0-10000 | contig 12259 bp, 8 predicted proteins | sample Cyp1metagenome_FD_92528 | JGI IMG/M metagenome (GOLD analysis project Ga0126342, IMG submission 92528) | Coral microbial communities from Lord Howe Island, Old Settlement Bay, Australia - Cyphastrea 1 metagenome | ecosystem: Host-associated > Invertebrates > Cnidaria > Coral ... | reverse complement strand
CAACATCCTTGTTGTCACACATTAACGTGAAATCAACATCTTAACCTACTTAGACCTGAAATGAACATTTTTGAGCTTATGCATTGGGTGAATTTGACTTTTTGCTGTTTTCTAAGTGAAATCAACATCCTTGCCATCACCCATTAATGTGAAATCAACATTTTAACTGTCTTTGACCTGAAATCAAGCATTATCTAACTTGCATTTTGCGTGAACTTAACTGTAATTTGAGCTGTAATTTGAGTGAAATTAACATCTTTGCGATCGCGCATTAACGTGAAATCAACATTCGTAACTGAGATCAACACTTTATGGTTACGGTTTGCGAGAAATCAGCATTTTGGTGTATTTTAAGTGAAATGAACATCTTTGCGGTCGCAGCCTGACGTGACAACAAATACGAGTTTTTTGCATATGTTATTTCTCAAAAAGGAAAAGCAAAGCAGTGGGAAAAAATACAGGGAGATGTTTCGCTATTCAATTAAAAACCACAAGCAAAAATTCAGATACTTTTGAGGAAAAAAAAAGAAAAAACTGAAAATCGTCACTTATCTCCTTTTATGACTAGCTTCTTCAGATATCTATTTACCCCATTTTTTCGTAACTTCAATCCAATTTGTTGCATTGCTAGTCTAACTAGTCCTCTGGAGTACAAATACCACATCATATTTGAATGTACTCATTTTGGGCATTATTTACTTTATGAAATGCAGTTGGATAATAAAACTTGATAGTGTCAATTTTGTTCTTTTTGTCCTTGAAAAGGAGTTTTAATGGGACTTAGATTTTCTCATTCTGTGGTATTTAATATGCTTTTGTAGTATAATTCTAAATTTTGTCCAAAATTTCGGCTCTACCTCGGTGTAAGAACCTGTGAAATTCACCGCTGACGTAAAACAAAGAAAACAAAGAAGTCAACATAATAGACCCTAACCCTAACAATAGCGACAAAACAAAGAAAAAGTTCACAGGTTCTTACACCGAGGTAAACCCAAAATTTCATATGGTTTGTGGGAATTGATTACTGTTGTTGCAAATCATTTATATTTCTGGTAATTTTGTGAAAAGTACAATGTATATTGCTTGTACAAGAATCTTTCCATGTGTGCATGAATCTCTAACCTTTTTTTCCCTTTATTTCTTGATAGTAAGTTACCAAAGAGCCATCAATTAGATGATGAGAATCAAGAGCCATCCGCTAGATTATGAGAATCAATTTAGTCATTAAGTTCAACTAGAAACAAACTAGGAAAACACTATGAAAAAACATAGTATTTTTCAAGTACCTTTAATTTATTTCAATTTTTTGACTTCATTGACAGTTGAAAAATGAGTAACGTTGATTTAAAGAAAAATAAATTTTGGTCGATGGCTCTAACCTGCCGAAGATCATTAAAACCACTATGTTTTTAAGTCTTAAATGTATCAAATACAAGTTCTTGAAAAGATCTCTGGTCCAAGGATGACAGCAATGATTTTGAAAATTTTGCATCCTTTCAAATGTCTTAAATTTAGAGTCATATCTCTTTAATAAATGAAAATTTTGTTCAGAAATTGGCCACCATGTTTACAAAAATCTTCAGGTGGTGATCTGACAGGTTAAGACTAACAAAACAATCCTTATGCGTCCAGCTATAGCTCTGGAAGAGGAGTTTTGGTTCCTTTCCCAACAAACAGCTAGGAATCAAGCCTAACAGACCACAAGAGCAAACAAAAACCAAGCAGAAAAAATAAAACACCTGTGGACTTTCTTGGGACAAGAGATGCTTTTTCTTCTCTTATCCATACTATGTTGTCACTTTATCTTCATGACGTGACTGCCTAGGATATCTTATTTTATTAAGTTTAACCAAATAAAATTTGAGTAGTTAATTGATTACATAATAGGCTTAAGTATTAGTTATCACCTTGTTTCAGGAAGGAAAAAAACCCTGGTTTAATTACCTAGGGCAATTAAATTTTGCTTACAGACAAGTGAAAACAGCAGTTTGGTGATCCGATGGGTAGGTGAAATTAGCCTGGGTAGTCTTTACTGATAATTTTGAACCAAAAATAATTCAAAACTTGATTGTTGACTCACAGATGAAATCAGTAAATTACATTCTTTCTGAAACCAGTTGGAAAAATGACTTTGTTCTTTGCTCTAAGTAAAGTTGTGATTATCTTTTTTTGTTCATCTTTTAGTGCCAAATGTTTTGGAGCTTAAACACATTTCTCAAGCACATAGTTAATGAACAAATGAAGCGGTATGTGAAGAAAAGCCCCAAGTGACTCTTGATATCATAGTGAATTCTCCTCTCTCATGGAAGGAAGTGAAAAGCAAATTGCAAGAAGAATCTTGCAGTCTATCTAATGTCACCTTGGGTCTTTTTTCATGCAGCCCTTCAAATAATATTAATTTTACTGCTTGAAACCTGATCAACAAAGCCTGTTTGTATGTCAATTGTTTGGGTGTGATGTGTAATATGGCGGTCAACTCCAAATAATGACAGTTGATGCAAAATGCATATGTGTGATAAGATATTCATGTGATAATGATATATTAAAATGCTTTTTAATCAGTGAGAATTTTGTTGAAAATGAGGAATTCAGTTCCCCCATTTTTGTCTTGACAGTCCCATTCCCTTGCTTATTTGTATCTCATCCATTTACATAATATTTTTGGAAGCTTACAATCTTGATGGCCTCAAGACAAAACATGGTCTGTCAGTTAATGCCAAAGAAGTAATAAAAGATCGAATTGCAAAATTTGAAATTAATTGAAAAATCAAGAAAACTATTTTTTCCCTTTTCACATAATCATGTGCTGGACATCAGTGGCTAGACAAGAGAACTAATCAGATTTGCAATTAATCATGCCAAGTGTCTAGTGAAAGGAGATACCCCAAGAGAATGTTTGATGTGGATTTTGGGAAACAAGGAGATCAGAAACTCTTATTTCACATACCTTTGTCTGCTCTCTCCTAGCCTTGCATGTTCTGATCCCATCTCCCTTAAATTATTTTTATCAGGAGATTCAAAACAAATCTCAGCCATTTAGCTGCGCTATTTTTCCTTTTACTCATGTCTTTGAAAACCTTAAATAACACATTTCATGAGCTTTGAAGTGACACCTATGACAAAACAATTTGAATTTTTTCCAGAAGCCTCAGTATTTCAGTCCAAGATTAAATATTTGTTTGCTTGTCGAGCCAGAAATCTCGAAAGATGCTGAAGCGAGTCAATTAAAATTTTGAGTTCTTGTTTTTGATGGTATTTGAATGTTTGATGACTGACAAAAATAAAAAATTTTGCATTTTTGCTCTGCTTCCTGGGTCCGCTCTTGTCCTCCCTTCCCCCGCCCTCTATTCTCCCATACTCTCGTCCCCAGCCTTCCCCACTTAGAAACAAGAAACAAAAATTACACGTACAGTGTAGTGACAAAAGTGCTTTTATTCATAAATTATTTATTACATGTAACATAGACATACGTACCATCTAAAGAAATGAAAAGTCTCACCCTTAAATACTCATTGATCTCTTCATTGTTTGCGGACCACGCAAATTTCGTGGAATAGAACTAGACGAGACATGTTTATTTCAAGGCGAGTAAATAGCCAAAATGATACCTTGTCTCAAATCAAAGAACACAGCAAAAAACATGAAATGAAATGAACATATATTATTACAAAAATTAATTTCAGTTCTAAGTTAGTTGGCTTGAACAAAATGTGCGGGAAACGATGTCTTACCAACAACGTCTTGTTTTTCTTTTTGGCGACAGTAAGCTTAATTGAACTAACAAATTATTTCTCACAACGTGATAACATACAAAAGAAACGAAAACAGGGAGCTACAAATAACTGCTAGGAGTTCTAAAATTGTACTTACCGCTACTGTCAGCGTTTTGTTCATCACTATCATGAGGTTCTTCTTTACATGTAATACTTTTCGGGGAATCTGAAAAAATCAAAGCCACGTCACCCGTCAACTTTTCGTTTACGGAACATTTCTTTAACATCAAACCAAAATAAAGAAATTTCAAAAAATGCGATTATTTTCGTTAAGCAGAAGTTCCTTAAAAAGGCCTGATGTGTATATCTCATATTTTGATAGGAAATAAACATTGATTTCACAATTTGCCAATTGATTTGCAAGTGACTGCTCGGGAATTTCTTATGACGTTTTTTCTTATTTCCACACCAAAGATCACAATTTAAGTCCTAAGAGGTCCCTAATATGTGCAAATCACTTATTCAACTGATTTTGACCTACATAATTTCTGCGGCTTGACGTTTGAGCGCTTTTTGATATGTTACGGGAAACACTTACCCATCTTGACTTGAACAGCTAACTGCGTAAGCTAGACCGCACCTTCGCTCCTTTGGGAGGAGTTTTATAGGGATTTTTGATAAGTTTCTGACATGTTTCTCAGTGGTGGAGAAGAATCTTAAATGACAGAAAACTGACACGTTTCTTGTTCTTCAGATTTTAGTGGCTGTTAACAATCTTGAATGACAGATGACTGACACATTTTTCCTTCTTCAGATCTTAGTGGCTGTAAACAATCTTAACTCACAGATGACTGACACATTTTGATTACTAATTCGTTTTGTCACGCGAGGTCGGGGTAAGCAAAATCTTTCATAGTAGGGTAATTCCCGTTCCGTCCCGTCTCGGGAAGTGTTTTTCGTCCGATTTGGTAGTCTTACCCTAATTCCTCCCCTTTTTGGGACCCGAAATGCACCAATGCGCATCTCGATTGTATTTAATGAACAACGTCACGATAAGCTAAGCCAATGAACTTCGTTGGTCTATTCTGGAATTTCGAAGTCGTAAAAAGACATCGTTTTTACGGGAATTTTAACGTTTGCTTCTTCCTGTCTACGTATACTCGATCAATTTTGTAGAAATTGCAGTAACGAACGTCCACATCCATGGAACCTATGATATTATACTGCTATCCGCACAAGACTGCCGAGGTAAACTACTTACTATTACATTAAGTTTAATTGTAATCTGGGAAGCTAATCTGGGAGTGATTTACAATATCGGCAGGCTTGTTTTAAGTTTTAATACATATCTCTTAACGCTACCAAGAACGAAGTATATAGAGATAAAAGAAACCATTTAAATTTACTGAAATGCAAAAATGAGTGGCTCGGTATTTTATACCGCCGTCGCTTTGTTCGAGTTACAGTGCAGGCAGTTAAGTTACTCCGCTTTGTGTGGTTCCAGAAAATCTCCATACCCCTCCACGGAGGTTTTTTTTTCCAGTTTGACTTCCCATCCCCCAAGACTTTCCATATCAGGCAGATTCACGGTACTCCTCCACCCCCTGGAATTTTCCATGATTTTTCTGTTTGGGACGTCCCACCTCTTGGAAATTTCATATCAATAAATAGCACTGAAGTCTCAGGTCATTTATTTCAATCTCTTAAGTACTGCAATATAATTTAGCCAACAGCTCTTTGTGGTTACATTGTAGACGAAGATGCAAGGCAGCATATTTTCCACGGTACACGAAGGGAAATAATGGTAAGCTTAAATTTTGATTTGGTCAAACCACGTTGTTGAACTTCGCTATTTTATTGTGCATCGTTTAAGAAAGATTAAATCTGTGATTTTTAATTTTGCTAAAGATGACCGTGGAAAATTTAGCGGCAACCACATGCGTCCCGTTGTAGCGAAGTTTAAATTATGTTTAGTCAAAACAACAAATTAAATTACCAAGCGAGAAGTAAAGCCATCACGTAAACATGTTCTTTCAAAACACCCGTTTGCCAAATATCACTTATTAAAATAAATTTTCCTGTCAGTAAAGGAATACATACACTTTCCAACAATGAAACCAACAGGCCAGGGAAGAACTATTGGAAAGGACTTTTTAGAAAGTCTAAGAAAATGACAGTAAATTCATTTTATGCCTTGGTATTTAAAATTTGTCACACGTTTCATATGTCAAACGCGTTGTTCGGGCCGTCGCCGAGATAAAACCAGGAACATAAAACATTCAGGAACATCGAATAATATAACGATAATAAAAAAAATAAAATTAAATATAAACTAGTATCAGCTTAAAAAATGTAAAAAACATAGTAGAAGAAAAAAAATGAAAATGAGTGAAGGCTTGTAAATTCGAAGACTAATCCATTTCTTGCAGTTGTTTGCCATCAGTTTAATCATATGACTGTCCCTTACTTCCAGATCTTGTTCTTCATAGAAAAACCAAGATGGTGGTGTTCGAACTCAATTAAATCAGACCTAAAAGTAAGAGTACACAAGTGTGATTTTTTTATTGAGTTCATTACGTCAGTTCACAGATACACTTATACACAGTTTCTTATGAAGAAACAGTTTCTCCATGAGATAGAAATAGAAACTTTCAGCATTGCGTTTTTGTCTAAACTTAAGTTCAGACTGCTCGAGCTCTGATGATTTATTAATAACAAATATAACTTGCTTGTTACTTAAGGCCTAGGGTTTCTGTTAATCGTCCATGTGTTGAAGAGACGTAAAGTTGCAGTGACAGTACGTATGTGACAATTGTTAAGTATATTACAGTCAAATCAAGTGAAGCATATCCCTCAAGATTATAAATGAATTTGATTATTTGAATATTGAACTCACTAGTCATTTCAATTGTATTTTCTTGTGTTTGGGAATGAACGCTTCATTAGCGTGGATGCATTGCATTGGTATTTGTCATGTGAGTTATATCAAAAATGCGCCATTTTTTTGTTAGGCATGTGAGGTGTTTTTGCAGTTTCAAAATTACTTGACGGTCGGCATGAGACTCTCGCTGCATAGTGTTTCTGTTATTTTTCCTGTATCTGTTATCCTTTACCTCTGCCTGTTGCTTTAGTTTTCAGATAAGTTGTTATTTTGTGGTATTTTCAAGAGAGTTTGTAAGTAGTTTTGCGTCCTTGCTGATTTGTAAAGCGGTTATTCTTGTACTTTGCCCGTGTAGCTATCAATAAATGAGATGCCTATTCCAGATTCTTGTCTGTATTCATGATATCTAGGTGGAAATGATTTGTTCTCGTTTCACTACAGAGTGATTAGAGAACAATCAATATTAAATTGGCTGTATTCCATTAGCTTGCACTTAGTGTAGTCAATTAAAATAATTACCGGTATGAGAAAAATATATAAAACTAGTAAGCAAAATCATGACCAAAAAGACAAATAAGTGAAATCATACAACAAATTGGTATTATTTTAGCTCCAAATATACAAAAAAAATTAAGAAAAAATGGGTCTTCCTGTAGGTGCCAGAGAGCTTTCAATTGCATTTTAGGTCACTTATTAGTCTTTATTTGGAATTGTTTTGTTTCCTGTCTGTTTTTCTTTTGTTTTATGTAATCTCATGTAATCTGTGCTCCGGTATTCACAGAAGGAACCAAATAATAATAATGATCTTTGCCATGGGTAAAGGTTCACAAGTTTAATCTGTTAACTACCAATGTTGGGAGGGAGTGCATAACCTATGTATATCCCCACTAATTCATTTCTGCCGATTCTCCGATATCAGTCTAATCACATGACTGTCCCTTATTTTACCATAGGATACCATGGGATTAAAGAAGTTAGTTATCACCATATCGTTTTGTTACTGTTTGTTTGTTTATGGCGAGCGAAACTTAGGGAGATTATCTGTGCTATCTAGAACTGTAAAGAGTACATAAACTTTTGATTTCTTTATTGCATTCATTTCCCATGATTTTACACAGTATTGCAATTTCTTTCTATACTATCTGAAAAGTTTGAGTGTTAAATAGCAACTGTTCTGATTGATCACCTCTTTTGTTCGGTATGATTAATAAATCTTACATTGTACATGAATGCAATTGTAAGTATAATTGTGTTTGTCAATTGATTACATCTTTTGTTCGGGTTCAAGCATCATGATTAAATTTATGTTTGCCACAAATTTCAGGGTGATCCATTTAGAGTAGTCCATGGGTAGTCCATAGACCAGGTCCATCAGGGTAGTCCATGGACTAGGGGTCAGCAAAATGTAGTTACCTGATTATGTACTTGTTTGTGCCATGTTGTGAATAACATCTCACAGAGACTTTGATGACTGACACATTTTCATGAAATAGCCAATGTACAACCAAGCAGAAAGATATTTTAAAATTAACCTTAGTCTTTTAAAACATCTATTGTTATTTAATTGATTAATTAATTCATATGGTAACTGTTAACCCGGTTTAAGTTTAATGAATTGCCAAAAATAGAGGCCACATCATGAGTTTTTGGTAACCAGTTAATTGTAATTCATTAATTGCAAATGTCCCACTCAACTCTCACAGTGCGGCCACAGCCAGTGCAGTCTCTGCCAGTGTGGCTGCAGCCATAATATTACTTAAGACACAACACTGCATGAGTTCATTACTTTCTTCACATTTTGCTCACTGATTAAAGAAACTTCATTGCATTATGTTCTAAGTTTAATTTTTAAATCAGCACCTCATATTTTCCGGAACAAAAAATAGGTGTCCAGATGAGTGTTCAGATGGGGCTCTAGAAGGGGTCAAAAAGGAGGTCCAGTATCCTAAGTCCAGATTGAGAGGTCTATGTTTTGTACCAACCCAAAAAATTATATAATCAATAAGAAAAATATATATAATTGGAAACTGAGAAATACAGCAACTCTCCATTATATCACAACATCATCCTTTAATTGTTGAACCCAGTAAAATAACAAACAAGGCAACTATACAGTTTTCATTTTAATATTAACATGCAAAATATCTCTCTGCAGAAAATCTATATATATTTAAAATGTTTTATAACATTAGAACTGAAAACAAATTGTTCAAAGCTAAATGTTATCATATAGCATATCCCATGAAATGTTACTAATTATAAGTAAACAAAACAAAGTTTCTACATTACATACTTGCAGCATGTATTATGTTCTTATTTGAATCTATAACAAAATTAGTGTTATTACATGCAGTTGCACAATACAGTACTGTAATATAAAGTAAATAAGACTCTTAAGTAGCTCTGCTGGTCATATACCATCTTGTGGCATCTGTGTTCGAAAATCCAGTAATTCACTCAACATTGTTGACTTCATAGATAAGCAGTTCTTGGGTTGCACTGTCACGCAATTAAAAAATAATTCGACAACCATTCAGTGTATAAAGTCAAGAAATTATAATGTTATAGGAGATAAATAAATAAGACACTTCCCCAAATTTCAGGTCTGCATGTTGTCCCAAACTTGAAATATTTGTCGAAAGATTTTGCACAAATTTACAGAGCCCATTATGGAGCCGTCAGTGTTGGTGTACCTCAGAGTCGGACGGAAAATAGTGTAAACATCTGGAATTTACTTTGGCTATCTAAGCCACTGATTATCTGAACTGATCAAGCAAACATTTAAATAAGCACTATTCCTAATACTTTAACTTCTATAAAGGCTAAAACTCTAGAGCTAAGTATATATTTTTTCGACAAACAAGTTCATAGCTTTATGTCACGCACCACCAGAACTCTGAAATTTAAAATGTGCCTGTTTTTAGACGAAGCAAGTTTCTGAGCTAAAAAGTTGTTAACAAACATACATTTACCCCCTCTTATGCCTGATGAAGACAATAACTTTGGTGGCTCTTTAGTTTTGGATTTTAAAAAATTATGACGTCACATGCAACCCCGGGGGGAAGGGGGGGGGTATACGGGGAATTTCTGGGTGGGGATGTGCCGCTGGAACCCTGAAACCCTTAGCCTATACCAGAGCTAGTTCAGGCTGAATTTTGCCACCCTATACTAGAGTTAACTCCCCAAATCCCCCAATCCCCCATCTATCGACACTATTAAGGCTGATTTGCGTAAGTTTAAACTTGCCGATTTGACTCTTTTATATTTTTGAGTGGCAATTACTGGTTTCCTTAGTCCAGATAAAATCTTTCAACCAACTGGTCAGTTTCGTGAAAAATTATACCCTATTCTAGACCCAATCGCTCTGATTTATATACCCTATCCTAGAGTAAAGTGCTTGAAAACC
>Ga0126342_10017779_pt1 | contig 12259 bp, 8 predicted proteins | sample Cyp1metagenome_FD_92528 | JGI IMG/M metagenome (GOLD analysis project Ga0126342, IMG submission 92528) | Coral microbial communities from Lord Howe Island, Old Settlement Bay, Australia - Cyphastrea 1 metagenome | ecosystem: Host-associated > Invertebrates > Cnidaria > Coral ... | reverse complement strand
CTTCAAAGGCTGGCCCCACAGGAAAAAAATCGCATCACCAGGTCAACCATCCATAGATAGGAAATGATGGGACAAATTGAAGAATTTTGTTCCAACGCGTGGCCAAATTACAAAACAGGCGATTTTTCCTGAAGATACATTTGTCCATGCAAAAGGGTTGCGCATTGCCGTGGGCATTTTGCCGGACCGCACTCGTGAAGCCGTGGACTCTGAAAAACTGCGAGCTGTTAGCCGGGAAGTCAGGTGCCAGGACTTCATTTTTTTCCGTATCAGATTGAGGGGGGGAAGATATGGCATGTTACCAACGCAAGCATCCAGGAAATAATTTTTTTACTTGGATATCAGAGGGGTAATTCTATTGGATGTTGGACGTTGGGCACCAGGAAATTGGCAAAGAAAATTCAAAAAGGTGGTTGGAAGTGAGATTTCGGCTTCAGAGGTTAGGAGCCAGGAATTTAAAGCTCTAAAACCACTCTCAAAGGTTAGGGGTCGTCATTTTAGACCGATTTTCTTCTAGGACTGTACCCCACGTTGTACCGACGGGGATTTTTAGTGGATGATGGAAGAAATCCCGTAATGGATGAATTGGAGACTGCGGCTTGGTCAGGTGCAAATTTTCATCAAGCTGCAGGACATCAGGTAGCCAGTGTACCATCTAGGGGTGCATGTTTGGGACCGTTTATATAGGAGTTATATCCCCACTGCTTGGGGTTATTTTGTCCATCAACAACCCCAAAAACAACTCGTGAGTTTCTGCTGAGGCACAGCGCTGATGCTAAGTCGAGTGCTACTAGACATGGAAGTCTCGTGTTTGGAGGCCCTCAGGGCAGTTGAGCTTGGCCTGGCAGGCGGTTTCTCGGACGAGTTGGGAATGGCTGGCGCTGTTCTTCGACAAGTTTGCGGGATGTACATGGATGTGCCAACAGTTTATATGATTGGGGTTATGTTTGAGGGGCAATCACAATGAGAACTGGCTGGTGGCTTCCAAAAGTTCTTACATTTTTCATAGATGAGGATCCGTATTGACTTTCATATTTGGGGCCTGAAAGCACCAACCAGGTCTCCCCTTGGCAGCCCAGGTCCACATTCGCAGCAGCAGCGCAGCAGTGCGCAAAAATGGCCGCTGTTTTTTTTTTGGGGGGGGGTTCAGGGGTCTCCTATTTTTCAGTACCATTCAATACCATTTAGTACCATGTTAGTACCATTACGGTAGCACATGTTAGTACCATTTAGTACCCGCATGATGCTCCATGTATGGCATGAATATTCCTCCCATGCCTGGGTGGTCCAGACACCAAACCAACAAAAGCATTCGGGTGTGTGTATTTACGCATTCACACATGGATTTTGCCACGTACGCATATATGTATAATAATATATATATATATATATGTTACCCCCACTGAAACCTACCATTTTTTCATATTCATCACATGGTTGGGTCAAGAGGGGGTTACCTTACATACAGGCTTATTTTGAGGTTTTGGGGAAATTTTGGCAATAGTTTCAGGAGGGGGTACTGTATATGTATATATAGCAGTGTAGCAAGCAATTTAGTCTGATTTAACGTAACTTAACTCAATGATAGCATTCTGGGAAGAACGCATTCAGAATGCATTCCGTGCTAAATCAAAGATCTAAGATTTTCGCAGGACTCCTGAACAAATCTTAGACTTTCCAAACCAAAATCTAAGATCTAAGATTCCCCAGGAACCCTGAGCAAATCTTAGATTTTCCTGACCAACATCCAAGATCTAAGAAAGCCTGGGAAATCATTGAGCACACCGTGAATTATTTGTACAGATGAACAAAATAGCATTTTTCCCTTGAATGAAAAACTGAGGAGGTCTATTTTGCTTTTCGTTTTTCTCCGTGTTTGTTTTTGGTTTTACAGCCTGGCTTTTGTGGCTTCTGTGGCTTTTGTGGGTGTGTGGTTTTTGTGGCTTTCCATGCTTTGCCTATCTATCTATCTACCTGTCTGTCTATCTATCTATCTATCTATCTGTCTAATCTAACCTAATCTAACCTAATTTAATCTAACCTAATCAAACCTAATCTAATCTAGTCTTATCTAATTTTATTTGGTTTTATTTTATCTTATCTTATCTATCTAATCTATCTAAAGTATGTATCTAAAGTATCCATCTCAAATATCTACCTAATCGATCTGAAGTATCTATGTAAAATATCTATCTAATCGATCTAATCTATCTAATATATCTAATCGATCTAGTCGATCTAATCTATCTATTTTTCTAATCTATCTCATGAATCTATCTATCCACTGAATCTATGAATCTATCCATCTATATATCTATCCAATATCTATATTATCTTATCTTATCTTATTTTATCTTTCTAGTCTAACTAATCTAATCCAATCTAAACTAATATTATCTTATCTTATCTTATCTTATCCTATCTATCTATCTATCGTTCGATCGATCGACCGATCTATCGATCTATCGATCTATCGATCTATCGATCTACCGATCTATCGATCGATCGATCTATCTATCTATCTATCTATCTTATCCTATCTATCTACCTATCTATCTATCTATCTGTCTATCTATCTATCTATCTATATCTATCTATCTATCTATCTATCTATGTACCTATCTATCTATCTATCTATCGATCGATCGATCTATCTATCTATCTATCTATCTCTCTTATCCTATCTATCTACCTATCTATCTATCTATCGATCGATCGATCTATCGATCTATCGATCTATCGATCTATCTATCTATCGATCTATCTATCTATCTATCTATCTATCACTATCTATCTATCTATCTTATCCTATCCATCTACCTATCTATCTATCTGTCTGTCTGTCTATCTATCTATCTATCTATCTATCTTTTCACACACACACACACGCACCTTGTATCCCTACATGTCCCTTAATCCAACCCTCAACGGCCTTTAAATAGACCCTAAACCAACCCTAAATAACCCTAAATAAACCCTAAACCAACCCTAAATAACCCTGAATAACCCTTAACCAACAAGAAATAAACCCTAAACAAACCCCAAATAAACCCTAAACCAACCCTAAATAACCCTGCTGAATAAACCCTAAACCAGCACTAAATTAAGCTTAAAAATCTTAAACCAACCCTGAACCAAACCTCAAAAAAAACTAAGCCCACCAACACTATGATAGCATTCAATGCCACTATTTAGACCCAACAGGGTTGTGCTTCAACCTATGTTCTACATGTTCACCATGTGCATGTTATGCAAGGAAAAATCGATTGAACACATGGAAAAATCCGTTGTAACCATGTAAAACTCACTGAACATGGAATAATCTATGAAAACTTTGGGTTAATCAATGAACGCCATGGAAAAATCGAGTAAAATCATGGAAAAAATCGATGAACCGTGCACATGGCAAATTCTAGCTCCAAAATTCAGCAAAGTACAAGTTTTTGCTCCGAAATGTAGCAAATAGCAAGGAAAAGTGCCCCAGACTGAAAAAAAAAACGCACCCAAAAACTAATTGACAAGAGCAGACTTGTTCAAAGTACTACTGCATCTATTGAGGTGTTGTATGCCAAAGCAATGTCGAATTGTCTAGAAGAAATGCCCCACCGTGTTTACGGAATGTATCACTCTTGTCAATGGAACATTGCAAAAAAGTACTGTATGTAGTGCTATACTACAACTCTTTTCGAAGTATATTACTGTTTCCAGTGAATACTGCATAGACTAAGAGAGCTTTCTTATTAAAGTAATTCTGTGCCCTTCCAAGTCACTTTTCTTCAGAAGGGGCACTGTCAATCTCACAGAGGCAGCATGTGTGAGTTTTTTGTTTCGGCAAAAATGGCTCACATTTGTTCATTTCAAGTATACACAATTACTGTCAAAAAATGAGTGCATACTGACTCTAGCAAGCACACTGTAGCAGTACTTGTGCCACATGTGCAGCATTTTCTTTTAAACAACCAACTTGTTTTTCAACAAATATAGTGTCACTTAAAGGAAAACACGTATGTTCTTCAAAGTAATGATTGACTACATGTCTGAAGTTAGTCTTATTTTATTTGAAGATATACTGCATTTGATTGAAAAATGCCTTGTATGTTGCAGGGACTTTTTGTGCAACGTGCTTCTGTACATTATGAAGTGGGTCTGTGCTCATGTTTTGAATTAAGGAATGCATATTTACATTTTGGGGAAAAACACTACCTGATCGAAATGAAGAGATATATTTTCAAGAGAGAAGTGGCTTCTGCAAAGGAATGCTACCTGCTACCTATTGAAAAGGAATCCTTTTTTCGCTTATGGAATGCTACACCCTGTGAATGAAAGTGTTTGTTTGTAAAGCCTGCTCTTGTCAATTAGAATTGGTTCTTCAAGAGAAGGATGCATGGTTGATCGTCTCTGTTAGTCATTTACAGTTTTTTCACTGTCTTTTTCAGATTTGGGGAAAAGACCCAAAGTTGAATGCTTTTTTTTCATTTGGGTTGAATCACTACTTAAGGGAAACTTTGCAGAGAGGTGGAGGTACTAGCAGGTACGTAAATTATACTTAAAACATAGTTTGGAAGGGGTAAGAACTAAGAGGTCGTAGGACCTTCTAAGACCCACACATCCAAAGTATTGAGCCACTGCAGTGGTACAACAAGAGACAGAAGCTACATAGTAAGGAAAAAGAGGCCAAAGACACATCTACCATGTTGATCATCAAATAATAATATGTCTGCAAGATTTGAACGTGTACAAAATCCAAAATTCATGTGCCACAAGAAGGAACAAAAACATTGTAAAAACCAATGTGAAGCTTAAAATTGACATTTGGCCACAGCGCCGTGCGCATTCTGTCAATGTTTGAGTCGAAACTCCTTGCTGGGAGCCCAATACGGTAGTCGAAAACGTTGCAAATACCATCAAAATATGTCATTGTATCTACACATGAAGCATCATAACTCATCACACTCAAACATCCAAAGCCTTCAAATGAATGAAAGAATGCTGGTTGTTTTTTGAAGGCAAAAACTCAAAAACAATCAAAAACACTGTAAAACACAATAAGAATATAAGAAATCAAAACCGGTAGGTTTCAGAGGGGGTGAGCATGCATATATATATATAAAGAATAGATATAGATGTGTGTGTGTCATTCAAACATATATACATATGCATATTTATGTTTGAAGAGGAAATCATCCAGCCGCATCCAGCCTATGTTTTTACGCATATGTCATGTGAACCATGTGCCATGACTAGTACTCAGTTAGAAGTTAGAAGAGTACCTGGATGAGCACAGCTCTACTTGTATAATGTCCATGCTACATTCCCTTGTTTTGTGGTATGCATTTTGTAGACATATATTGCGCCAACACAGTTCCAGTAGACAATTCCTAAAAAAACATATTGTTTAATCATTGCCATTTGCTGGTTATTCTGTATTTGACAAATTAATACTCTCCAGATATCTAACGTAGCCATGGAAATTATCAATTTGCTTGCAGAATATTTAATATTTACCTATTTATTATCATGACCATCATCCATCGTGTTCCATGGCTATGTTGGAGTACCCGAGGGTATCCCATGTCCATAAATTTCCAACTATGACTACCGGGTAAAACCTATTCTTACTATGAAAGTTATATACCAGTTGTTTCCAATGTTAGTACGGTTTTACTTTTGAAAAACTGCTTGCTAGCAAATATATATATATATGTTATACATAGGAATATAGGGTATGCACCCTATCTATCTATCTATCTATCGATCTATCTATCTATATATATATATATATATATATCCCAGTTCCATTCTACCCACACACATAAATAAATATATATATATAATACACTTATCCCAGTTAGATTACTGCATATAAACATTCACCCTCGGTGAGTCAAACGTGGCAATGGACAATCCCCAATTGAGCATTTCATTTATGGTGGGTTTTCCGTCCACGTTTGGTTCCAAGAGGGCATGTTCCTATCACATCCGAATTATCCCGATGATTGTCCCAATCCTATCCCTATAAATCTATTTAAGCCTAGTATATGTCACATTATATCCCAAATATTGTCCCAATCATTATCCCAATTATATCCTTATAAATCCGTGTAAGCATGGTATAGATGACATTATATACATTTTTTTGCTCCAATCATGATTCGGATTAAATCCCTACTTCTTATCGTTGTTGGTTAACACGTTCATTTTGCATCATTCGAATATCTAGTCTCCAGACCCCACTGCGTCGGCTGCGAACTGCTCCAGGACGTGATCACGGCCAACGCCGGCGACAGCCGCGCGGTGATGTGTCGCAAGGGGCAGGCGGTGGAGCTGTCGTATGACCACAAGCGGCTTGGCGGATGCGGCCGGATCTGGATCGACCCGGAGAAATGATCAAAAATCAACGGTTAGAGTTGGAATTATCCAATGTGATATTAATGAGTTGGAATTTCAGGGCCCTTTAAAAGATTGAGAACCTAAAATAGACATACCATATGTTGGGCCGTGTGTTGGGGGTATATCCCCTTACAACGTGACCACTGCTTCCTGTCAGGCCAGCTTCTGAGACTGAAAAGAAGCGGATTGAAGCATCTGGTGGATGGCTGGAGGATGGGACTGGTATCACTAGGGGGGAGGATTTTACCATTGCGGTTGGAGCATCCCCCCAAAAGATAGAAAAGTAAATCGTACCTATTGTAGCTGGAGTTTACCTTTCTTTCTTGTTTGGCGGTACTATAATGTTCGCAAGCCATGGTTGGTTTTTCCATGCATGACGATACATCACACTTATGCGCACAAATATGGGTTAATGTCACATCGACGCTGCCAATTTGCAAAATTATGATTATAACCAAATACTCACACCATAAACCAGATCAATTCATTCTTGTATAATTTAGGTTGGAGACTAATGATACCAATGTTGGATACTTGCCGAAGCATCAATTATTGAAATTATTGTGATTGATTCTCCTACAAATATCAATATATATATATATAGATATTGATCATTTCGCTAGCTAGCTCTTACCAGCCACTAACTCACTAGTATCACCAACATGACCAACCAGTGATTCAGTAACCATCTACTCACTAATATTAAAGTAACCAACTAGTAATTGCCAATATCCATGCACCAATCTTACTAATTCACCAATAATAACCAACTAGTACCAGTTTTAGTCATATTGATGAATACTGGTGATATCCGATGATATTGGTTCATCAATGGATACCATATCATGACAATTATTTATCAATTTCACAAATATAGTGGTTGATTCACCAATATAATCAGCAATTGGTGGTTCACTAGTATTGGTGATTTATATTTGTTACTAATTCATGACTATTATAAGGGTTACTAGCCAACTATTTGGTTACTAATTTTACTTGTGGTTAGTACCCAACTAATATGACTAATGAACAACTATTATTACTAATTATTACGAACTACTATAATTCATTGATATTAGCAACCAACTTTTCCGAAGCACGAAGATTTCCAAGCGCCCAGGACACGGCGGGCGGCGCACGCGTCAATGGGAACTTGAACCTGAGCCGGGCCATTGGAGATTTGGAGTACAAGAAGTGCCTTGGTCATCCCTGGTTGGTGATTTATTGCTGGTTGGTGGTTTGGAACATGGCTTTTATATTTTCCATATATTGGGAATAATCATCCCAACTGACTAATTTTTTTAGAGGGCTTGAAGCCACCAACCAGATCGAAATTCATTGGTATTTTTGAGTTGAGTGGATGTATATAACTGATAGATTGGTTGAATTGGTCGATGATCAGGGTTTGTAGGAAGGAGTTTAAACTTTTAGTCAGAACATATATGCTCATATATGGGGATATGATTAATGTCAAATATGTTTTGGCTTATCACAAATCCGTTCTTAACCAGTCAGTAAAGGGACGACGTTGTAGGCTTTTGAACACCGCTCACTAGATGGATTGATTGTGGTTATGGGAACTGTCCCATCCCCCAGTTCATGTTGATTGCGGTACACCCCCCAATGAAAAAGGTTCCGAAGATGTGTAAATCACGCATTTTTCCTCACTAAACCTCGGGGTCTTCATAGCAGTCCTATCTAACTCAGCACTGGGATCCGGGGATCCACATCTCCGAGGCGCAGCGATTTGAAGCCTGAGGAGTCCGTTGGGCCAAGCTTTGGGACTTTGGGTGACGTTTTGGACAACGCGACTGGTGAAACGACTTGGTGATTCTTTGGTGTGAAATCAATAGCCTGCTTTCAACCAAGAGCATCTATACAAAGCCATTGCTGAAATTTAAGGGTTTGTCATGGAAAACTTCTTCGAACTTCACTGTAGAGATAGTTTTCAAGGGAAATATCCCTTGGCATTTGATACCCTTCGGTAATTCAACATGGCAATGTGAAATCCCTGGGCTAAATGAAATGGAGGATCTACTGGGAAAAGGGTGTTTCATTGGCTTGTTTTGTTTGGTTACCGGAAGCTATATTCCCAATTATTATCCCAGTTGTTATCCCAATTGTTATCCCAATGACAATACCCCAATGATTATACCCCAATGATTTTACCCCAATGATTATACCCCAATGATATCCCAATGATGTTCTTATAAATCTCCGTGTAAATCCCATTCGGAATATTCATGTTGATTCCGATCAAAAGGTGGCCACGAGGGTAACCATCACTTCGATCATCCAAAGAGGATCGAAGGAGTTGTTCTGCTATGAACAAGTGGTTGGTTTAAGGGAATACCTATATACAGGAAATCATTGACTCTAGGAGTTGTTCTGGCAGATTCCCTGCAAGTCTGCTGGCTAGGAGCTGATCACTTGATGGTCAGCATTCTATTGCTGTGTTGATTTCATTGAAATTCCCAGAAAGAATTTTCCCTCTGGTAAAATCGCATAACTGTGGAAAATCACCGTTCTTGGTAAATCATCCGCAAATATATGTCAATTTTCAATATGTAAGAATTTTCCAGAGTTTACAGGAGCAAACCATTTGCTCCACACCTGACATTGTCGTGCGAGAGCTCACACCAGCACCTAGGCGCACATAGGGGTGGCGTTTGGAGCTGCCAATAATTTACCCATGGCCAAGCGGGTTTGACACCCCCAACTTATGGTTATTCTCAGGGATAAAATGGTGGAGAGCGGAATGGTCAGAATGGTAAACCATGATAGACCGTAAGACACGCAAGACTTCTCAGTTCCTAATGCCATGGAGGGGTGTAAACTTCCTACGGGCAGGGGCGCCATCATCACAAGTTGTCCGCTAAAAGGTAGGGATGCACCGCAGCGTCAGCTCAGGAAGACGAGTTTATCGTCTTAGCTTGCGTCTTGGTCATGAATGTATGGGATGTGAATGGGCTCTTTTCAGCCATAGTTGGACGGAACAACACCGTACTGAACGTGTTTTTCAGGTTTGGTTTATTGTTATATGATTAGAAATCATGACCCGTGCGAGCATGTGGTTTTGTGTGAGGCCTGGAGAAGGGATGTTCCAGATTCCAGAGCAGTGAAGAAGAGAAGTCTCGCGTGGATGCAAAAGGTACAAAATAGGATTCGGATTTCAATGGTATGTCCAATTCTTCAAACCATTGCATGAATAGGACAGAGACAGCTTTACCACGTACCTGTGCGATCGCCATGACCGCTACTACGCTCTTTTCATACCAACAGCATCCAACAGCTATAGCTTGTAACTTGTATGTTTCTCTGGCTCACATGGTCAAGAATGAGATGATGCATCGTATTTCCAAATATCTTCCATGTATACCTCATAATGATGATACTCGAAATTGATAATCGTCCCATGTATATACTGTAACATCCCAGTCTAGTATTTTTAAAGCCTCTATTTGGATATGAATCTTGCAACTCTCAGTTCATAACATCCCAATAGACTTGGCATACTTGGTTACAAGTTGGGTGAGGAATCGGGCATGAGTCCCATCTTGAGGTGATGGCGTTTGGGATGTCATGTCCAATCAGGACTCTGGGTGCGCCGCCATAGCATGAAACAGCCATTTCAAGTGGAGAAAGTGGAGAAACAATGATCAACCTTTAGGTTCCATGGCTACCCATGGCTTTTTTTTTGGAGAAAACCATGGATCTCTAGGCAGGAATTTGTTCAATCTATATATATCCATAGGTCCATAAAGGTCATCCCAGCCGAGTGCCCAGGACATTTGCGACTTCATCCGGCCTCGCCTTGCCATGTGGCAGAAATCCGCTGCGCCTGTATTTTTCGGTGTGTTTGCTGATTCGGTAGAATTGACCAATAGAACAGTGAAACACCAACGAGATTGGAGGAATCAGCGTTTCGAATTTGTTTGCGATTGATCTAGGTTGGGGACATCACACATGCAGCCAGCACAAGTTGTGAGGACGCATAACACTGGCAACGAACGTTCATTTTACATAACATGAGTTTGCATATTGAGTATATATGAAGCAGTACGAAAGATTGATGGGATCCATAATTTATGTTTGGGATTCCTGGCAGCAAATTGAATCCATTTCCCCCCTCCACCAAAAAAACATGATCACATCCACGATAATATACTTGTACCTCCGTTGAAACACCAAATTTCTTGGCAATTGGAAGCAGTGCAAGGCCTATTTTGGATCATACAATCCTTTTAGTTGCTTCAATTCAACACTTCAACTTTCTGCTCGGCTCAATCTCAACTTTTCGGTGGTTTCAGTCCCCATTCGTAACTAATGTGAACCAAATCCCCCATGTCCCACACCGCTGTGTTGAATCATCCCTGCCCTAATGTGGTATACCCGATAAACAATCCCCCAGTCATCACCATTTTTACAGGTGGTATAAACCATTCCCAAATGGGTGGTTTATGACATTGTTTTAACCACATTCATACTATAACCAAGTTCACTGTCCCCAAATGGTAGGTCCATTCACGGCATTGGGTTGCCCACATTGGCCGCAAAGGAAAAGAGGATGGAGCTCAAGGACATCGCCGAGGAGGTCCTCGAACGCTGCTGCTCTGAGGACCGTGACATACGGGTGACTGCGACTGTAGGGACAGAATTGGACAGGTGATGTAGGAACATAGGCTCAAAGGGGGATAGGGGCCCATTTACGGGATGTCCGCCGTAGAGCAGCCATGAACCCAATGAGACAGGTCAGGCAGACTGCAACAAAACAGAAAGAGAAAGAACAGAAGAAAAGCAAACCTTTGGCAAGAAGCCTTCAAGAAGACTACTCAGGCAGCGAGGAGAAAAAAGATGAACACATGCAAGAATCAGAAGAAGAGTCAAGCAGCAATAGTCAATACAGTCGCTACAAATCCAAACACAAGACAGACAGACAAGACTCCCAGAGTGTGACGACCCAGCGTCGCATCTGGCAAAGGAAAAATGACTCCATTGACAGGATGAAGACGGCAACCCCAATCCGGCAAGGAGGATTCAAATCCCCCTTGACAAAGAAGCCAGAGACAATACAAGAAACCCCCAATGAGGAGAAAGAGGACGACAGAATTGAGGCACATTTACGACAACACGCGAGAGAAATAGCCAACCTGAAAGGACAGATTGCAGAAAACGACTACAAGACAGAAACAGTGCAAAGACAAACAGCCTACCTATTGCACAAGAACTCAAAACGAGAAGAAGAAGAAGAAGAAGAAGCAGGAATGCTTGCAACAATCTTTATCAAAACCTGACCATGACATTCACAGACAAAAAAGGAAGACTCTCAAACTACGCACGGCTTCGCTTCAGCAACCAAGGGTTGCGAGACCAATTCACATATCATTGGTACAAGCACATACCCAAACTACACAATACACTGCACTACTATGACCCTCATCACCGAAGAAGCACAAACGACAAACTCATCGTGCGAGCGCAATTCTCACAAGAAAGGATGATGAGAAGTGCTTTCATCAAGGCAGGAAAGGAAGTACTTAAGGCCTTTGGTCTCGAAGAAAACATTTGGATGAACGCAGATGCCTGCACAATCTCGGATGACAAAGGGCTTCTCCTTTGGATCGTCTTCAGGCATTCTACAGCCTCAGCTGTCGTCTTTGCAGACAAAACACAGTGTTCCAACCCATCCACGACCACTTTGAGGAAAGCCTTTGGCGAATTCGCAACAACAGAACAGGAAAAGGTCAAGGAGGAGAAGAACAAAGACCAGCAGAAGGCAAAGGTAAGGAAAAGGGAAAAACAAAGGACTCCAAGGGCAAAGTGGGAAGGGCAGCTTTTGACTTCAACTTCGATTACCGACGCCCATTCT
>Ga0126342_10017778_pt1 | contig 12259 bp, 7 predicted proteins | sample Cyp1metagenome_FD_92528 | JGI IMG/M metagenome (GOLD analysis project Ga0126342, IMG submission 92528) | Coral microbial communities from Lord Howe Island, Old Settlement Bay, Australia - Cyphastrea 1 metagenome | ecosystem: Host-associated > Invertebrates > Cnidaria > Coral ... | reverse complement strand
ATCCTACTCAATGTAACTGTATTAAGTGGAAATATGGTACCATTTGGGTTCGAGGAAGAACAGCGTAATCCAGACTTGGCCCCGTTTACAGATGCGGAAGCTGAGCCGCCAGCCAAACGCGTCGAAAAATAAGCTGAACAGCTTATCCAATGGTCTTAAAAGATCCTAGAGAGAAGTTGATGCTTGATGAGAGAAACAAGACTTTATGATTATGTTTATTCAAGAAATCATTGCTTGAGAAGGTTCTCAGCGGGGTTAAACATGTGCGATTGGACATGACAGCACGTGACAAGGGAGCGCATGACAAGGGTCACACAACCTTATTCTCATCATCAAAGGTCGTTCATTATTTTCCAAATTTCCGGAGCTATTTTGGCATGGAATATGAACAGCCTTGGAATATGGGTAAGGTTTTGCTAGAGTAATGGCATTTTTCCAGCCCCCCAAAAAACTGGTCATATTCAGGAAGCACATGGGTTTTATGAGGTAGAAATTGCGACGTGGTTGAATAAAAGGGAGCTTGTGAGGGTATATTACTATACCCCCAAAAAAAGGTCCTATAAAACGGAAAAACATTGCGGTAAACTATAGATTTAAAAAGTGGTTGGGTGAATGGTCAGGCTATTGTGTATGAAACTAAGCAGTAAAACTCTGATTGTATCCAGGAAAAATGGGATCTAACCAGGAAAAATGGGATTATAACAATAAAACTCTAGTCAAACTTGGGATCTAACCAGGAAAAATAAAAACATCTGTCCAAGGAACAGTGAGTTGTGAAGCAATGGGGATTTATTGCAATGGGGATTTATCGCAATGGGTTCACGGTGAGGATTTGCTTGGTGATTTACTACGGAGTTTCATCAGTCACGACATAAGCTGAACATATACCCTCTGGTTATTTAACATAGCCATGGAAAATGGCCCATTTATAGATGGTTTACCTGGGTTTACCTATTAAAAATGGTGATTTTCCATGGCTATGTTAAATAACCAGAGGGTAGTTGTTATCATATGGCCAAAAAAGGAGATTCCCCAGATGTGAGCAGTCCAGTGACGACAGTAACGACATGATCAAACTTGTCGATTCACCAACAAAATGAACAATGTTTCCAGTTGTTCCAGGTTTTTCCACACGTGTTGGCCCCAATCTTGGCCAAGAATCTTGAGATTGTTTGCTTCGTCATGACTTAGATCCTTCTGAGACCCGCTAAAAATTGCCGCGATCAAAACTCGTAAATCTCTATGTAGACAAACATCGCTCACGAGAGTTAGCTCCACAATGATCTTTTCCTAACTTGCTTGGTGGAAAAACACACATTGAAACTAGTTTTCTGTAAATAGGGATACCACCACCAGAGGCCACCTACTTACCAAGGCACAGCATAGATACTCTGAGACAAAACAAACCTCCATATTTTAAAAGCAGCTTCGCATAGTATCCCCTTCACCAAGAAACTCTGGTTTTACGATCCAAACAGACCAGGGTTGCTCCCGACATCGAAAAAAAACAAGAGAAAAGTTCACAAAAAAGAGTTGCAACCTGCTGAAAAAAAATACCACCCTTGTGGCTATTATTTACCTGGTCCACCTGGTCCCCAATTTTTTTTGGATAATGATATCCCCATTTTTACCATCCAGTAACCATACGCAACTGGAAAATCCCCAGCCCCAAAGTATATCATCATTTAAATGCAAAAATCTTTGAACTCAATGAGGCATTTTCCAGCCATCTTTGATTGCCAGCTCGCGTAAATCCATGAAAATATCCAATGTATTAAACATTCTTAAACCATATCAAATCATATACCCTCTGGTAATTTCACATAGCTATGGAAAATCACAGTGTTTCATAGGTAAAGCAAATATAAATCACCCATTTTCAATAGCTATGCAAAGAAATACCGGATGAGCTATCCATTGATATATCATTAATATCCCATAATTATCCCATTGAAGCCATTTTGAAGCCATTTTTATACTATTAACCCCTATACATCACTATTAATCCCATTCTCAGTGGGTTAATGTGTTTATCCCATTTATCCCAACAATTATCCCATAAATGGACTAATATCATTAATATATATATATGTATATATATAAATATATTAATCTGGTTGGTGGTATACCTACCCCTCTGAAACATATCAGTTCGTCAGTTGGGATGATGACATTCCCAATATATGGAAAAATAATCCAAATATTCCAAACCACCAACCAGTATATATATATATATTAAGTCATGATATTCCCATTGTATAACACAACAATCCCTATTAATCACTATCAATACACTATTAACATATCATTAATATACATATATATATATATCAAAATACGATTATCAAATAAAACCATAAAACATACTAGTAATCTTATATAACATCAACAATCCCTACTATCTTAATATTAATATACTATTATCACTAATATACTACGATTATTAATAAAACACCGCAATGTTTTTTGATGTCGAAAAAGTCACCATCTTCGACATCGACATCTTCGACCAAGACACCAAGTCCATGGTGATCGTCTTGGAATCGCAGCGAACCACCTTGGAATCGGTTGGTACACGGTGCCACGACAATGACCACCATGTGTTGGAAAAAATGGTGGTTGAAAAACCCAGCAGTTTTCTTGTAAAAACCTAAACAAGCTTCCCCTGATTTAACACTGATTTCACCCATGTGGAAAACCCATATCCAGCTCTATGATATCCATATCCCAATAATCCAAGATTCCTGGATTTTCCATTTGGATAGAAAAAATCTACGCAACAAATCCGAACTACGCAAATCAAGGATCCACTCCAGGGGCCAAGAAATGCTGTGTTTCACTGGATTGGTTTTGTTTGGGAAAATCTTAACCGGAAACCATGGTGTTTACCATCAAATATGACGGGCTTTCCGAAGTAAATGTTCCCATCATCCAATTCTATGAGTGTTCTTTTATCATCTTACTGGTGCGTTTTACGTAGGGTTGCTGGATGGGTTGCTGGGAGTTGCTGGGATTAATATAGTGATGAAATGGATCATTCCCTCAAATTCCCTGCGTAAAACGCACCAGTAAGTCATAGCTATGAAGCAAATCCGTATCTGCAAAATGGTGGAACGATTCAGAAACATATGGTATCCTGCAGATTTTCCGAAACAAAAATCGGACAATACCCTTCGAATTCTCCTCTATTCTATTCTGTGGTGAATTAACATTTTGCAATAGAACATGATCCATTTAGTTTCCATAGCCATGTTAGATTATCGGAGGGTAAGCTTAGAACATGGTGAATTTACGCAACAAACATAAAAACATCATGGCATAACCCTATAACCAGCAAAAAAAGTGGAGGAAAAAACAGCGAGTTGCTGGTCTGATGAGACGGATCTCGGTACAAAACCAACCTTTTCATGAGGAATTCATGTGGACATTTCATCACATTTTCCATTAAGGTCTGTTGATGATTTTCCAATATATTGGGTATACAATTTACTGTTACCCTCTGGTAATTTAACATAGCTATGCAAAATCACCATGTTTAACAGGTATTTCAAATATAAATGGCAATTTTCCATAGCCATTATCCCTATCTGGTTGGTGGTATACCTACACCTCTGAAAAATATGAATTCCTCAGTTGGGATTAGTATTCCCAATATATGGAAAGTCATAAAATTCATGTTCCAAACCACCAAGCAGTATATCTCATTAACCATTATTAACCACTATTAACCACCATTATGGCTGTTCCAAACCACCAACCAGCTATCAATTTGATGGAGTTTTTTTTCCTGTAGATTGTTTATTCAACCAACCCAGTGATTCTTGAAGAAATAAGTAAAAACATGTGATTATTACTACAGTATAAGAGTGATTACCACCATGAATATCCCATTACCCTCTGGTAAACTAGCATAGTTATGGAAAATAACAATCTTTAAGAGGTAAATCAACGAACTAAATGGGTCATGTTCAATAGCAAACTGCAACAAATTGCCACAGGGCCTATCCATTAATATACCATTAATATCCCATAATTATACAATGTTGAAGCACTGTTTACCATCATATTCCCATTGTATAACATAACAATTCCTATTAATACACTATTAATACACTATTAACATATCATTAATACATATGTTAATATACGATTATCAAATAAAACCATATTATCACCATTATCATTAATACACTATTATCACCATAAAACCACTATTAATCATCTATATCAATATACTATCTGGGTAAATTATAACATTTCACTAACCTGAATCTTGCGGCCATTTGGGGATGATTCCCCTATTAAAAACCATGATTCCAGTGAGGTCGCACTGAGGTCGTTATAATTTACCCAGATACTATTAATATATATATATATATATATATATATCACACCACTCAGTTAACAAAAACTTCCGCGACACCGGCGAGATGCTGTGACTTCTTGGCCGCCTTGCAGCGCCTCGCCCAACGGGTCATTGGAGCGCAGCACCTGCTGATTACCTCGATGTGACAACGATGGGGACGATAACAAAGGTTACAGTTATGGCCAGAAATACCAGTTATAACTACTAACAAAACCTCATTTTGTAGAATGTATTTCATCCCAGTTATAACCAGTTAGTTACCTAATAAATGGTCATCACTGTAATAAATGGTTAATATATGGTTACTGATCATGGTTACTTATCATGGTTAACCATAATAAAAACCAGGTTTAATCATGGTTATCATTTAGCACATAGAACTATCAGCTTCATTGTGAAACTCAAATGGTATACATATTTATGGTAATTCTAGTTAAACTACATATGGTCAATATATGGCAATTATACTGGTGCCCGTGATTAATCATGTTATGTACACATAATATGACTTTTACGCTTGAACTTTAGTAATGATCCATCAAGATCGCAATAACCCATCAAGATCAAAACATCACCATCGTGGTTGATTCATTACTATTTAATTACTAGCATCAAATAAAAATAACGCTAATGAATCATTGATTTTTATTTCATGCTTTTGCTAATAGTAATGAATCATCAAATCACTAGACCTTTCCGAGTCCTTTTAACAATCAGTCCCACTGCTGACTCGGCACACGTGATTTGATTAACTCTCCACGGTAACCGTGAAATCCAGAAGTCACACCAGTCGTCACCCAAAAAACACAAGTTGGGTCTGATATGTACCCGGCCTGGTAAATTAACTTGTGGACCCTGAAAATCACCAATTTTTAGAGGTTTCACTAATCACACTAATCTTCCAAGCCCGATGACTACCAGGGTCTATGTTAATTTACTGGAGGGTAAGACTTTTTAACCAGAATACAATTATAATACCCTCTGGTAAACGAACATAACTATGGAAAATCACCATTTTGTAGCTGGGTAAATCAACGAACTAAATGGCAATTTTCAATAGCAAACTGTTGACATAACCAGAGGGTACCTCTTCCAATCAATATTAGACTAAAATATCAAACCAAAAGGTTGATAATCCAATGCAAAAAAAGTAAACAACAAGAAATAATCCATAGATAGCGCTATCCAATTAGGTGTCCAATTGCAAATACAGTATATACATATATATCGGTACATGTCAATATATTTCAATGTATCCCAAGAGCAACGTTTGTTATATGGTTACTTGGAAGATTGTTCGCCTCATTTTCATACGTGGTTCGTAATCGTATACCGTATATATGGTTTATAAAAGTTCTTACCGTACCCAACCGTGGTATATACTGCTGAAAAAATGTAGTATCCAAATGCTATATAGAATAGTTGATAAAAATGGTTCATGTATATTACACCACCATATTCGATATGATTAAATTGAATAAACAAAGTACTTAAGTAGATAGTAGATATGGAGGTTTCCAAAGTTATGGGGGTACCCCTAAATTCTCATCCATGTAAAAATAGGATTTTCCATTGGATTTTCCATGCAATTTTCGTCACCATCCAGCGAGCAATAGAGGATTCCCATAGCTGTACCAATGCCTTTGACGGAGATGTTGGAGATTTTTGAACGGTAGACACGAAGAGCATTTCTTTGGGTCCCAAAGAAGATATGACCATTAATGCTTAATAGTGGTTAATAGTGGTTAATAGTGGTTAATGGTGGTTAATAGTGGTTAATAGTGCTTAATCCTTGATTAATTCTGGCTGGTTGGTGGTATACCCACCCCTCTAAAAAAAAAAATGAAAGTCAATGGGAAAGATTATCCCAATATATTATGGAAAAATAAAAAATGTTCCAAATCTCCCAAAGGAGATAGAAGAATGAACCAAAAGATTGGGTTCTAATGGTTACCCAGATGCTCCATTCATGTTTTTTCTTACTTACAAAACTGGGTGATAAATTCGGGGTAAATGTTCATATTCCAGCACCATGGTTCGCATTAATCTGGGTAAATTATAATATTTCACGAACCTGAATTAAGGCCATTTGGGGATGTTTTCCCTTATTAACTACGATTCCAGTGAGGTCGCAGTGAGGTCGTTGTAATTTACCCAGATTAATGGGTTGTATGGTTACCTGCACCAGTTATTGATGGGATGATCCAAGGAACACAGTAGGCGTTGTTCACCAACTGGAATGCTGGCGGCCTTTTCGATCACTTTCTGGGCCTCTAAAGCAACAACATCTTCAACATGCGCCGCAGTTTTTGCTTGTGGAAAAAACACAGAACATATTGGATATATATATATATATCGTTCCAGTAAGTATAAATAAACTGCATTTTTGGGGATAGCAGAAAAATGCATTGCATCTTAGATTGTGCAGCAAAAGCATAAGTATCAAAACTTCAAAGATGAGGAATTGTGATATTCCCAAAAGGGGAATCAAACTATCAAGAATACAAAAGGTTTATGCAACAAACATATGGCAGGTGGTTACTTGGTTTTCTCCTTCAAATATGACTAAAACTTATTTTGCCATCAAACTCGGGAGTTTCTCAGCATTCAATGGGGACATAGCCAATCTTCCTATTTGGTGCTTTCAAAGGCTAAAAATATATGGTAGGTACCTCCAATTGTTCTCGGTTCCTGTTGCATGGCCATGGCCTTATATAGGCCTATATAAGGCCTATATAAGGCAAGACGAAAACCCCATGGATTTCCATATCCGAAAACCCATTGGATCAATACAATTCTTGGACTAACTACTTGTTGTCATATTCTTGGTCAATATCTTTGCATATCCTCACCCTAAACCCAAAAAACAGCTGATTCTATCGCCGCTACAACTTCTGGTCTTTCATGATGATCCGATTACTTCTGGTCAAATTTCATAGTTCTACATATCCCATTAATGCGAACCATGGTGCTGGAATATGAATCCAAACATTTGCCCTTGTCCAAAATCACCCAGTTTTCTAGGTTTTTATATACCAGCACCATGGATCCTATGGGTATGTTTAACGGTCACAAACCTTAGTAGATACTATTTTTTGTCACAATTTTACATCCTGCATTTCCTGGCAAAATTTCAATCTACTGCCATTAATCCCATCATTATGCCATCAATTGACATCAATTGCTTTCAGTTAAAGCGCTATAAATTCATATAAAATCCACAGTATGTTTCGTCATTCTAAACCTCATTTCACCACGAAAGCCATATAGAGTGACATATATATATATATATCGAACCATGAAGATCATATCAAAACCATGAAAAAAACATACAAATCCCAGAAAAAAAACATGACCTGTCGTTGATTTTAAAAATCATATTAACCACATCAACAGGTCATTATCAACCATCTTAACCACTATCAACGACCATATCTCGGACCATTATCAACCATATTAACCATGGAAATCTCCGGCCAGCGCCGCGCGGCGCAGCGAACGGCGAAAGGCGCCTCGCGCACAGGTGCCGAGAGATCCACCGAGACGGTGCAAAGGACACCGCTGAGCCCCAGCACCTGGGGGGATGGAGAATTGATATCACGTGAGATATAGATATAGATAGAGATAGAGATAGATAGATAGATAGATAGATTAAATTAGATTAGATTAGATTAGATTAGATTAGATAGGTAGATAGATAGATAGGTAGATACATAGATAGGTAGATAGATAGATATCATAGCAATAAATATATACTGCTAGTGTAGATATATAGTGTAGAAAATTGATATAGTGTAGATATATAATTCACTTTATAGTGATTAATATGCCTGACATATATATATATATATATATATAAATATATCATAGCAATACAGTTTATATCATTCACTATACAAGTCAACTAGATTAGGAATATATATATATATGTTATAATAGAGTTTATAATAATGACGTGATGTAGTAGATTGTATACGTATATCATCACTATAGTGATCAATATAGTTTATATACCAAGATAGTTGATATAGTAACTAATATAGTTGATATATTTGATATTAGTTAGCATACAATCAATATAGTTCATATGTATCTATAAATATATGATACAGTCGACATTTCATACACTATACTAGGCACTATATCAACTATTTATATTTCAATATAGTGGATACATACATATTTATTTACATATACTGAAATTATAGAACTATAGTGCGTTAATATCAAAACTGATCATATATCAAATGTGACTATACATCAGCTACAGTGAATGGTATCAACTATTTGGACACAATAGGTTGATATAACTATATATATATATGATAGTTGATCCAAATAAAATTAAATATCAGTCAATAGGAGTTGATCTGAATAGTTTATATGTGCTGCTTGGTATAATGGATATATCAAATTATTCCATGATATGTATATATCTGTGTATGTATCCGCTATCTCACCAGTGTTCACTCAGTGTTCTTGATAAAATCCTCATATTATGTGTATATATATATAATACACCCTAGACCACATTTTGGTAATTTAGTATTTTGCTCATTTAGGCCATACATCCTGGACCATATGAAAAAGGCCATGGCGAGGGATACGTATACCCCTTAGAGTCTGCTGGCGAGGTCAGCTGAGGTCCATCCCTCGGGTCATTTCTCCCTGTCATCGCATCAAAAAAACATCTGTTTCTCCTATGAATGGAGGCAGATTACCTATGAATGGAGGTTAAAACATGATACAATTATGGGTATATATCATTTACTATTGGTTGGTAATTTACTGTTAATATTAATGGATAATATTTTCACGGTTATCATACGGGCAAAACCACCCTTTATTTAGCCCCCTGATGTTCAATAAGATCGGTCAAGGTGGTGACCCTTTTTTCGAAATGGCTAAGTTGGTGAATATAACTCCAAAAACTAGCGTTTATGAAACGTATGATATGTCATCGTATGTCTTTTTTGCTACTGAGGGTGATAAACCAACGTGTATGCCCTCCTGTAAACCAATGAAGATGTGGAAAACCGCCATTTATAGATCATTTTCCTAGGGTTTCCCCATAGGTTTTCCACATCTTTTTCTATGCCCCAGGGTCATGGGGTCGTAAACCAACTTAGCAAACCAAAAAAAATATCAACTACCTTCTGGTAATTTAACATACCTATAGAAAATCATCATATTTAATAGGTAAACCATCTATAAATGGGTCATTTTCCATTGCTTTTTGTATGTTTACCAGAGGGTAATATCAACTATAAATCCTAATTTCTCTTGGTTCAACCGCCATTTTTGTTTCATTAAACCACCATTTCTGTTGGCTAAACCACCATCTTCTGGTTGGTGGTTGCAACCCCTCTGAAAAATATGAAAGTCAGTTGGGATGATGACATTCTCAATATATGGAAAAATTATCCAAATGTTCCAAACCACCAACCAGCACCATCTTTGTCGGTCCCACTTGTTGCAAATCCAAAGCGCCGTGATGGAGCCCTCCCCCTGCGTGCCAACTCCGCGATTTCCGCGACTGCGTCGCGTGCGCGGCGCCATTTCTGCGTATTAGGAGCCACCGCGGCTGCGGGAGACAGGGGACTCCGATAACACATTCCAATTTGGTGTGATTTTACTGGGGATATCATTGATATCATGAAAATTGGGATGTGAATATGATAAAATGGGGATATATAATATGGGATGCATGGACATGGTTGCAGGTTATCAATCCAGGTGGGTGTTTCAAATTGAACTTGTCATCCAATAACGCTACTATATATCATGACACACTTGTATGCTAGGTTGTACCCTCTGGTAAACATACAAAAAACTATGGAAAATCACCATTTTTAATGGGAAAACTCACTATACATGGCAATTTTCAATAGCAAACTGTTGACATAACCAGGTTGGGAAAATTGCTTGAAGTTCTAAAACGGAACCCACGTGAGGGGCCCCACGTTCAACACAAGGGTTTCGTTCACATTGTCCCCCAACATCCTTCATATAAAAATCATCGGAAACAAAGAGACAGCATTCAAACCCGTTGATTCACAACTCAGAAGAAAAAACATAATTACCCTCTGGTTATGACTAACATAGCCATGGTATAGATGGCCCATAGAAATCGATGACTTTCCCAGCTAGATACCTCCATTTATTTCAGGGAGATTCCATGGCTATGTTAAATAACCAAAGAGTATCTACTACGTACTTTAAAGCCAACAAAACCAACAACAATCACGGGAGGAAGTAGACGGACATACACGGCCCAAACCGCTGGTAAAGTGATTGGTCAAAATCCAATGGTTTATCAAGATTTTCCGATTTTTGCATCTTTTTGCTGGTTGGTGGTTTCAACCCCTCTGAAAAATATTAGTCAATGGGAAGGGTTATCCCATATATTATGGGAAAATAAAACATGTTCCAAACCACCAACCAGTATATATATATGTGCGGAAGTTTCCATAAAAGTTTCCATGGATAGGAGTACCCCAATAGCTGGATGGTTAATCCATGCTTATCCTATGAAAATATGAGCGGCTCATCCCTAGGTGGGTCCTGCTCTCAGGTCCACTTGTATCATGTTGCAAAGGGCACGGGTGCAACAACCGATGTTTATCCTTTTATTGATACATATGTACATATTTATATATATATATATGTATATATATATATGTGTATTCCTATATATATATATGAATATATGTATTCCTATATATATATATATATACATGAGGATTGTGCAAATACATGTGTCACATACATACATGCACATTACAGTAATATAGTATTATATAGTTTAGATAGATAGAAATATAGAGAGATAGAAAGATTCAAACATCTATATATATATATATATAGATATATATTGATATAGAAAAATAATGTGTAATATATATATAGTTTCAGTTGTCCAATATATCGCATAACTCTCATTCATTTCCATCATCCGTGGTTTCTCTGCCCTTGGCACTGGGTGCCCAAGCTCCGACATCGGTGCCGGCAGTGGCACCACCACACCGTTGATGCTGTCCTGCAGCCACAGCTGTAAGGTGGTCGATGTTGACGATGGACAAACAAACAACAAAAAATGGTGGTTTACTGACAAAAGAACATGATCAATCCTGAAAAAACATATATGTATAATTTATGATATATATATATATATAAATAAATAAATAAATATATATATATATGTATGTGTGTGAAAAATATTTTATAAATATTTTTTTTTTTTCCCAGCCGTACCCTGCACTGAAAACTAGTCAATGTCAACGCAAAGCGTGGGCGTAGCCGAAGGTCCGTGGGGCATCCTAGAATGTCCTGTTTATGGCTGCATTATATATCCGTGCGTCTTCATCAGGTGATTCCAAGTAGTCATAGCCACGTAAAATATGTTCAAATGTATGTTTTTTTTGCGTAATGCAGCCAATTTTGCTTTGGGCGACCAACTCGTTTTCTGCCATATTGTGGCCTAACAGCACTATAGGGTTGAAAAGATATTTGACGCATGGGGTCTTCTGGGCCTGCTCTTAAAACATGACCCAATAATTTGGATTTCCTGTGTAAGTAAGACTGGCTGAATACTTCAAATTGTCGTTGATCGCCTTGATTTGCGAAGAGGATTTCGAAAGATTTGTACATCTCTGCAGAACGACTCTGTTAGAATATCGTCTATCAATGAAAGTCGTGGGGATTTTGAGGATTCTCCTCAAACACCGCATGTGGAAGGCATCAATTTTTCTTAAGCATAGCGCCAGTCAAATGGACTGTTTCAAGACCGTACAACAATTTGGATCGGATAACCGCATCAAATATGAGTAATTGCCATTTGACGTTTGCATTTGTTGCCTTCCAGTACGGTAGAAGTTTGTACCAAGTTTTCCT
>Ga0126342_10017777_pt1 | contig 12259 bp, 15 predicted proteins | sample Cyp1metagenome_FD_92528 | JGI IMG/M metagenome (GOLD analysis project Ga0126342, IMG submission 92528) | Coral microbial communities from Lord Howe Island, Old Settlement Bay, Australia - Cyphastrea 1 metagenome | ecosystem: Host-associated > Invertebrates > Cnidaria > Coral ... | reverse complement strand
TTTGCACATTTTGCACATTTTGCACATTTTGCACATTTTGCACATTTTGCACATTTTGCACATTTTGCACATTTTGCACATTTTGCACACTGGTCAAAGTCCAAGAAAACCAGTTGAAAAACTGGTGATCCTGTCAGGGCACCTCCTCTGGGATCTGCAGTGACGCCCTGGCCAAAGCGAACGTCTTGGCCAACGTGTCGTCAGTGGCACAAAGAGGCCCAAAGACGGCAGCCTCTGCTCCAAGTGGTCAAAACATGATTTCAAATCTAGTTCAGCCATGTTCAGCCAAGTTCAGTCCAATTGCCAAGAAACATCCCAAGAAACATCCCTAAAATTCCCAGCATCTCATAGCATCTCTGTGTCAAGAAACACATTGAATGAAAATCGAGATCAGCTGTCGATGGCATCCAGGGCGCAAGAGTGGGCTCTGGTCACCTCACAACGGAATGCTGTGCACATCTGACACCTTGAGAAATTTGAGAAATTTGAGAAACTGTCCCACGTCGAGCAGCTCGTCGAGCATTTACATTTTTTTCAACATTTACAGACAGATTTTGAAATACACATGTAGATTGCAAGGAAGGCAAATAGCCGAATGGGATCAAATGGGTATTGAGATATTGAGGTAGATGCAGCTAGGTTTGAGGGCAGATAAATTCATACAATATGTAGTGTGTAGATCATGTAGATAATGATTATATAATTATATACATAAAATCACAGACAAATCGCAGAGTTCGTCCACAGTGCGGCCTGAAAGCAGACGTAGTAGCTCAAGTATGCGGCCAGCAATCGGATGTGCCGATGCAATCACCATGATCCTGAGTGCGATGTGGGGAGGTGAGAGATGGTGAGAGATGGTGAGAGGGTTTTTGCCTCTTTTCACTGATGGCATTGAAATTTGCCACAAAAGTTGCGATACGCAGAGGGATTTGATTGATTGCGTAGGCCGGCGTAGGGTAATCACGACGTAGTCTCTGGGTTTCTAAGTTTCTTCGAACAGCGCAGAACATTCCTGCCAAGATGCTCCTTTGCTAGGGAAGACAGGGCGTGCAAAGCTTCTTCCAAAAGGCGCCAATCCTCGTTGAAGCGCTGGATGACATCGCCATGAATTTCCTCCAAAGCAGCGGAGTCATGTGCCTTTGGAGTGACTCCAGAGTTTGCATGTTGCATGTTGAAATAGAATGAAATAGATAGCGGCAGAGTTCCAATACAATCTGACCTTTTCTTTCCTGGCCCTAAATCTCCTAAATTGTACGAAGTCCGTGTGCACAACAATCTCGCTGCACAAAAGATCACAAAAGTCCTCCACCAGCAATGGCAACAGCAAACCCGGTTGTGCTTCACGCTGTCGCGCCTTTGGCGAACCTGTTCACTGAAATGACTTAACTCAAATAGCTTCCAACAGTGAACGTGAACACAACAGTGAACACAACAGTGAACACAACAGTGAACACAACTGCTTTCAAGATTTTCAAGAGTGGAGAGACACTGCTGAAGTTTCCTCGCCTGCATGTGCTTTCGGTGCTTTCTCTGCTCCAAGTTCACGTAGGAAATCTCTCAGCTCACGACGAAACTGCACAAAGCTTTCAGCGTCCTGGGGGCGTTTTTTGTTCCAAGACTTCTGGAGATTTCGGTTTTTCCATGGTTTTTCCATGACTTTCACCCTCCTCTGGAGGCCACTGGTGGAAGTCGAGCGGAAACATGCTGGCATCTCGAAGACTTCTGGCTGCCTTCAACAGCACTGGAGCATACGCTTCGAAGACCTGTCGAAATGCACAGAAACATAACTCATCCAACTCTACAAGAGGCACATTGAGAAGCACATTGTTGTTATTCATTGTTATCCTTCCATTCTGATGTCATCCATTGCATCTCATGTTGAGATTCGCTGCTGGTGATTTCCTAGCCTCTGGACCAGCCTCCAATGCCTGACTGTGCCTCAGACGGAAGCGCGATGGAAGCGGAAGCGCCGTGCCATGCCGTGCCATGCATCTGATTCCATGACCGAAGCTGTCCAAAACACATCCAAAAACAGCAAAAATTGATGAAAATTGGACATTGAGTCAACAAATGCCAAAATACAATGAAAGCCAAGTGGGCAAGGCCATGGCTGCAAGCTTGTGGCCCCACTTTGCACATGCCATCAGCGCTTCCAGCAGCGAGACCCACAAGTGCCACAAGTCTTTTGGTGGCCCGGGCGCCACGAAGAAGCGCTGCCACGCGCCAGCTGCTGCTGCCACGAGGCGACAGAGTCGGTGACGTGCCTGGAGACTCTCGAGACTGAGACTTGAGAAGACATGAGAAGACCACGTCAAATACGTTAGATTCCGTTAGATATGTTAGATCAAACACATTGTAACACATTGCAACACCCGTAAGACCCATAAGAAGACTCGTAAGATACAGACTTGTGATATCACAAGATTATGTAAGAACCACCATATTACAAGGCACAACAGTCCACAACCGCAACTTTTCTGCTATTTGAGATATTTGAGCACGACAACGATGTGCATTTGATTGTACATGTCAAGAGATGCCCCGCCTCTGCGCTACTGGGGTGAAGCTGGGCCAGTAAAGACATCAGACTTTGTACGAGGCCTTGTGACAGCGGGCAAAATGCTTCGTGCGATCGTGTAAACGAAAACGGACTGTCGAAAGCGGAACAGACAAAGGATGACAAAGGATTCCAAGAAAAGATCAGAAAAGGCTCAAAACTTATCATCTACCAACCGTTCACTCATCGATGTGTTTTTACCCTATTCTTCACCCATTTCTGATGAATTAATATCATATTTGAATATATTTGACATATATACATAATAAACATAACCATGTCTGTCATGTCTCTCCAATTATTCATCCGTTGGTTTCGCTCCTCTTCACTCTGTTGAAATCACAGCAGTTTGGCTTTCAGCTTTCGCACTTGGCAACCCTGCGCTCTGGACAGCTGCTGCAGCTGCTCGACTTCTCCATGAGGGCCTCCAGGAACTCTGCAGCAAGTCCTCTCGAGACCGACACGAGATATGACTCGAGATAACACGTCGCATCACGTCGCCACTTGACCAAACCGTGACACTTTGACGAAATAGCACAAGATGCACAGATATGCACAGTCTGAAGTTGAAACGAAAACTATGGGCGTCCAAGCAGCATGTGTCCCCATGTGTCTCCTCAAACAGTTCCCAGTGCAACGCTGCCAGGCCTGAAAGTTTGGAGTCCTCCCTTTGGAGAAGCGAGCCCGCATGAGGAAGCAGGCCGGAGTTGATTTCGTTCAAACTGCCTTAGCTGGACTTTCCAAAGGATGCCACATGGCAAAGAACGAGATACCCGGAAATTCCGGAAACCCTGCATTTTTGGGAAACCTGACAACTGTCAGACTTCGCATGACAAGATACAAGCAGTTGAATCGGAAACAGAAAGCCACTGGGTTGCTGCGAGAATGCTCCTGCAGAGGCATGATATGTCTCGGCATAGGAGCCAACAGCATAATATTTCGATTTCTAGCTATATGATATGATGTATTTAGATGAAATTTAGATGAAATTTGGATGAGTTTTCACAATGCAAAATTGATCACAATCGATTCAGTCCTTTCACCCGCCAAACTCAAATGCTTCAGGACATCTGGCGCAGCCCCTTGCAGCTCCAACAGAAGGGCGGGCCGCTTCTCGATCTTCACTTCCTTTGCATTCGCTTCCTGCGGCATGGAACAACTTTGTCACAGCATCAACTTCAAGAGATATCATGAAGCATACGTAAAAATTCTGCATAATGCTGCATACATACCTACATATACCTACTCAGTTTGAATCGTTTGAATCGTGTGAACCGTTTGAATCGTTTGAATGTCGGTGTACAAATCTGTCTTTTTACACATGACACCAATGTGTGGCACCCAAAAAAGCAAGGCTTTGCTACATGGCTTGGTCCTCTGGCAAGGCCGCCAAAGCCATCAGCGCCAACTCCGCACTTTCACTGTGTGCATTTTGCATTTCGGTCAGCAGATTTTGCAAAGGAATGGACTGAACGCTCCCAGAGTTCGAGGCGTCGTGGAGCCACTTGGCTGCTGCCATCCGCACCAAGCTGTCGGCGGCTCGAGATGCTCGAGATGCTCGAGATGCCGCCGGTGCCGCCGGTGCCGCCGGCGCCGCCGGCGCCGCCGGCGCCGTGCTCAGCGCTGATGCGAGGCCCAGGACGTCAGCGGTTGACACCTCGCTGGCGCCTCGCCGCTGTGCGCGACGCCAACATCCTGCCATCAACACTGACACCACTGACACCACAGTCATTCACAATTTATTCATTTCATTTCATTTCATTTCTATGCTTTCTTCGCACAGCCACGTGCAAATCAACGTGTCACAACAACACATCCTTCACTTCCTTGACTTCCTTGACTTCCTTGAGTTAAGCCCCTATGGTTGACTCGAGATGAGCCTCTGTGAGGAAAACCCACTTCCTGAACGGGTCGAACGGGTCCTGTAGCCAGAAGCTGAAGAGCTTCTTCCGGCAGCTGTGTTTGTCCACAGACGTGTGAATGCAGAAGTTCGAAGCTCACTGGCACCACACAGTCTGCCTTGGAGAAGTCACGCAGCAAGGCATCTGCAGCAAGTCGTTTTCCACCGCCATAGCCAGATGTCGCAAAGAGCTCAGAGATGGCTTGCAAGATGCTCTGGCCATTGAAGCGGTCCATATCTGAGCCGACCCATGGCTAGATCCACGCCATGGGCTTTAGCGACGGTAGACAGATGCCATTCTGCAGCTTCAAAAAGGAGTCTGGAAGCTCAAGTACAGTATGACATTGTGTCGTGAGAACGAAACCGATCTGTGTAGACATCATGCATGGAGCTTGGAAGATAGCGCATGCTTTGATGACGACAAGCTGTCTAATCTTCTATTGGAAAAAGATGGAAAAAGGTTGACACGCATCCAGCTATGATTACATGAAAAATCAATGACAGATCATAAGAGCATGATGCTAGCTCGCTGAAGAGTCTTGAAGCACAGCAGTCATGCATTGATTCAATTCTTCCACCCCACCACACCGACATCAGAATCAAGGCACCAACCCTCATAGCTTCACTCTGATACTGATATCCTGTGCCTTACTACATTACATTGATTGAATATGATTGAATTCATTAGGTCTATTCTCATCAACTGCCTTGCGTAAGCAGTCACAAAGTGCCTTGAACATCCTTGAATTACTTGATCTATGTGAACTATGTGACCTATTTGACCTTAGCTATGACATGCATTGACATGCTATCACTATGTCTGTCAATACAGATTCCAACAGCACCCACCTGGCGAGAAGAGAACGGAACTGCTGCCAGAGCAGAGGCTGCACTGAGAACCTCGTCCCTGTCCAGCAAGCCGCCCTTAGCAGTTCAAATCTGGATTCACAAGATGTTCGCATGGTTCTCACATGGTTCTCACATGGTTCTCACATGGTTCTCACATGGTTCTCACATGGTTCTCACATGGTTCCCTTTGCTCCAAAGACGAATCCGACATGCTCTCAGTGATCACTCCATCTCAGTGTATCTCAGTGTATCTCAGTGCTTCGCGTGAATTCGAGCGCAGTCTGCCAGAGCGCGCGCAGCCACGGCAGCCCGAGCACGGTCACATTGCAAATTCACGGAAGCTGGCAGAGGGGCAGAGCAAACAAGCAGAGCTGAAGGAATTTCATTTTTCAAAAGTCTTCATGCCTGAAAAAAATATTCTTCTGCTATCTCTGAATCTTTACTTGATTTTTGCGCGTTATGTCTTTGCTTCTCTTCTGCCCTCAACTTTTCTGGTCAAAATGTCCCAGGCATCTTTACGTTTCTCCGTCAGCACGTCTCTCCACATCTGCTCACACGGGGAGATGCTGCAGCGCCTTCACCATCAGCACCCTCCACCTGGCGCCAGAGAGAAACGGAAGAAATAGCGCCAGAATTCATCAGAATTCATCATCAGAATTCATCAGAATACTAATGATTACCACCAGTCACCGCCACACCAGAACCATTGCCTTGCGATTTTAGACCGCGGAAGAATCAGTGAACTGCTGAATTATTTTGCTTCAAGTCCAACGTGTTTTGATGCGGTTGCCACGCCTCTTGAAGTCCACGCAGCAGGGTCAGCATCAAACTGTCATTGCACCACAGACATAGTGCAACATGTTGTGCGCATCAGACGATTCACATCGATTCACACATCTCAAAGAACTCTTGCAGTGTCCCCTACTTTCCTTGCTAAATCTGCTAAGAAACAGCAAGATCTTGCAATGAAATCCGTGAAACATCGCTGTGGTCAAAGCCCAGCCTCCAATGGGCTTTGGCCACCTCACCATCCCGGACGCTGAAGAGACAAATCGCATAGACCACCGAGACCTCCACAGCCTGAATCTTAGCAGATCTTAGCAGATCTTAGCAGATCTTAGCAGATCTTAGCAGATCTTAGCAGATCTTAGCAGATTAGCTGCTTGGAAAACAAAAACAACCGACCTGCAACCGACCTGTGGCCTGTCCGAGCTGTCCGAGCTGTCCGAGCTGTTGAAGCACTAACCTGCCTTCGAGAGCGCTGGAAGTGAGACCATTGGTAATAGAATTTGATGAAGCGTGCCCATGAGCGCAGGGTCCTGAAGGCACATCGCAGTGCACAAATGCATCTGGCAAAAAAAACAAAGTCTTCGCAGCTTTCCCTCCCAGTGATGCCTTCCGAAGATCAGAGTTGGACCAACGCAAAAGGGCAGACACGATGGAAAGGACTCGAAGGCAGACTGTGTCGCGCTTCTGTAGGAGCCTAACATCCAAAAACTGAATGAAATCGTAGGGATATGAGAAAGGACTTTGGTTAGACTCGGTTAGACTCGGTTAGACTCGGTTAGACTTTAAAGTTTGACACTTTTTTGATCACCTTTGAGTCAATGGATGGATCAAATCACGAAGATTCCACTGGCCTGTCCCTCTCTGCTTGGAGAGTTGCCAGATCTTTGTCGTTTTTCCTGCTCAAAACTGCTCAACTCTCTAAACAACAAAACTGTTTTGGGATGTTTTGGGCTTCCCTAAACATAGGTCGATGACGATGTGACAAGGGCAGAGAGATTTGAAACCTTTGACAGCGCACAAGAGATAGATCGGACGGAAGGACATCAGGGGATCATCCCGGAGATCACCGGAGATCACCGGAGAGAATCTCTTCGAGCTCTGCGGCCTGGCTTGGTCCTTCAACTTCTGCGCCTGGATGTACTCCTGCAGAACGATGTCGGAACTCAGAATTCTTCGCACGAATTGCAACACGAATTGCACGGTCATCCGAGTCATCTTAATTTGATATTTCTTAATTTCTAAATATTTCTTAATATTTCTTACAATTGCTCGAGACATGTCAAATCTGTGCCTTGGATTCCTCTTTTCCATCGAGTGATGTTTCAGCGGACTCCACAGGAATCCACAGGATTCTTGATACGCATGGTATGATTCCCTTAGAATTCTTGAATTCTTAATACTTCAGGGTTGCTTTATTATAGTCTTTCACCAAAGCTGTTTGTGCCCGATGGACTCTGTCTAGTCTCTGTTTCTGAGCAATCGAAGATTTCTTCGGAGATTGTCCTCCGGTTCTTAATGGTCCGAAATGGACACTAAAAATTGATGATGCTGCTCGGAACAATATGTCTGCCCGCCAGATCTCAAGACCTCTGCAGCCGCGGCTTTGGTCTTGGCTGCGTCTATGTTATCCTCGTGCATTCTCTTGACACAGAATGTCCACATGTCATGTCCATGTTGTGCATATGATGCATATGGACAGCTTGAGACAGTGAGTGATCAGTTTGATGCATTGTTTTCATCGTTTTCATCGTTTGCGCGTCGCAGATCATCCCAGTACGAATGTCTCACTCTGCGATGCTCGACGCTCTGCGACTTGATACGCTCGGCCTTCGTCTTCTGAGCACTCTCGATTTGTTGGTTCAGCTCCTGGCAATGCCAAACTGCGAAAAACAGCTGCCGTTTGGAAAGCCATAGCCTCCACGGATCTCCATGGAGCAAAGCTTTTGCAAAATCATTCTAAACAGATCTAAACAGATCTAAAGAGATCTAAAGAGGCCACGTCTTCCTGAATCTGGAGGCTCAAGCGTGTGGTGAAACTTTGCCCTTCACCTTTCACAGCAAGACTTGGCTGCTTCGCTTGCAGGATCCCAGGGAAAGAAAAATCAGAACGGAAAGTATTCTTTGATTTCTTGGTGATGTCAGGCCTGGGAAAGAAAGATAAGAAAGGATTCAAAGCGAGGCATCAAAGTTCATCAAAGTTCATCAAAGTTCAAAGCCAAAACGGCACTGCGACCTTCATCATCCTCCGCCGTCTCGAATGGCTGGCAAATTTCACTGACCAAAAGGACCACGCGAGTGCTGCACCGAGCCTAGACTCAGAGAATCTTCAGAGAATCTCAGAGAACTCACAGACGCACAGCAGACGAGCGTTGTTTGATGCCTCCAAGGCCTGGGTCTTCACCGTTTGCACCTGGAGACCACATGACCGATGTCAAAAAAGAAACTCAAAACTCAAAAGAAGAACACCTCTGCACCAAAATCACCAAATCGTGTTGAATCGTTTTTGAATCGATTGTTTAGTGCTTGCTCATTCTTCAATTCAGTGATGCCTCTCACCCTCGACAAAATGCATTTTCGATGATGTCATGCCTGAAAGCGAACGAGTCCGCTCACCTGGGACAAAAGTGAGCCTAACCGCACAAGTCAACACATGCAACTGTAACCAACTATGTCATTTTGCCAACTTCAGAATTCGTACCATGCTGTGCCTTGCGCAGAATCACAATTCCCAAGTCAATTGCACTCTGCGCCATCCTGCGAACATACTGGAACTATCTGGAACTCCTGCTTCCGCTATGGTACAAAGCTTTGCACTTGCACTTCGGGGCAGCTGTCAGTCAACCCATGACCCTCGCTCAGTTGTTTACATCCACACCAAAGCGGCTCTGCCAGGTGAAACTGGAAGGGATGCTGGCGTTTACAACGATTCTGTGCCAATGCACCGGTAGTTTCCATATGAGCCCTATCTCGAAACATTGTAAAACTGAAAGCAAGAACAATAAGATACACATAGATACACTAAGCCGAGCTTTGCTTGCAAGCTTCCTGTGATTGTCTTGAAAATCAATTTAGTTAAAGTTGCACGTTGCACCTAGAATTGAAATGATTTGAATGCTGTGTGGGTCCACGTTTTTGCCACATCACTCACATCACATCAAAGGAGACGCCAATGTTGGCTGGACCAACTGCAGCTGCGAAGCCTCCATCCGACTTCGTAGGGTCCTCAGGCTGAAACTGAAACCAATCTGAGCAATTCGAAAAACGAAACACTGTAAGGCTGTTCGAAACACTCAAACAAAATAAACAAAATTAACAAAATTAACAAAGCAAGCAACAGAGCTAAAAACAAACCACCAAGTCTACAGCTATGACAGCTATGACAGCTATGACAACGGAGCTCTGACCAATCCATAAGCGAGTGTCTTTATCTGGCGTCAGGGTGAGCATGATATTGGCGCGGCTCTGTTCGTAACGGCTTACAAACTGCAAAGGTGTCTTTGGGATCCTGTAGGAAGTTGAGAGTACGAAGGGGCTGCTGCCATCACCTGAGCTGAGTCGTACGACCAAGTTGTAAAAAGTTGCTGTCCCAATACCACGCTGACCACGCGGACAGGGATTTCAATTCATTTTGAGAGCCATGGAACGGTAAGCTTGCGCTTTGGCAGCAAGATCTTCCATCTGCTCCTGGACAGAATCCAAACACACCGTCCACCTTCACAACCTCAATAATAGTGTCCGTGTGTGTATTACATATGTTCATAGATAGCATTAAATAGCCATAGCAAGAAGGTTTCCAAATCCATTTATATTTCAGTCGTCTCAAGTAGATCCACAGTAGATCCACGACTCTTAAACTTGGTAAACTTGCGGAAGGCTCCACAGACTCCACAGTTGGGTCCTGCAATCGCCCAATGACTTCAATGGTAGAGCGCTGCACCAGCGCAGCTCGTGCACGCTCTTCTGCCAGCGCAGCGGCAGTGTCCACCTGGGAATGCGAGTCCCCTTTCGATGCGTATATCGTATTTGCGTATTTGTTACAGTCATTTTCTCAGTTTCCCAACATTTTCCAACTCTCAGTTATTCAGAGTTATTCAACTTATTTTAAACTTATTTTAATTCTTTTCTCAATTTCAATACGATATATTAAAAGCCGCAACTCGTGGGGCAACTGACCCTCTGGACAGGTCAGCGCCGGCAAATTATTCGGCAAGCCGAACCAAGCCGAGCCGACGTTAAGAAACGCACGGAATCTGCGACATCTGTGGGATGTGTAGGTCTCATCCACTGACATATGGCCCTGTTGAGATATGTCTGGACATGTTTAGATCCTATCCAAGCCACAAAGCAGATTTCAGTGTCCACATTGGAACGGTCACAACCAAGGTCTAGACAGTCTAGAGCAAGAATCTTTGCATATCTAGAAAGCATCTTGGCTTCGAAAACGATTTCGCACCATGTCAGCACACATCGTGTTCAAACCAGGCCTGCTGGTCAAGTACTGCTCGCAAACGCTGATGTTCTGGCTCCATGTGCCATGCAACCTTTCCCTGCAATTGCTGAGCTTCCTGACAACATTCTTACAGAAATCGATTCACAAATCTGTTCCTGTTTTCACAGTTAAGTTCTAGCAGTCAACTGCTCGAAAGGGTGGTTGAAACATCAAAAGTTATGCAGAGAATGCATTGCTGAGGTGCATGGATAAAAATGATGTCCAGAAACAAAAAAAACATGACAACGACTGAAAGAAGAGAACGACAGCCTAACGACTGCGACTCGCAAATAAAGCACAATGAAGAAAGACAAATGCACAACCAGTCCTCTAAAAAGGTGTTCTCAGACTTCTCTGCCTCAGTCTGCACTCCAGACTTGTTTCACCGTTTGCATCTGAGGTTGGTCCGAGTTCGCTTTGAACAACCCAAGACTTTGAGTAGCCACCCTGACTCAAAGTCTGATAATATGATAGTATAATATATATAAATATAAATATGTATATATATGTGCATATGATATGCATAGGATATGCCTGATTTTTGTCAATTTTGCCTGTGACAAAACGCTGAGCAACAGAGTTCAGATCGGTGTGCACGTCACTGGCAGCTTTGCTTCTCATCTCCTCGGGACCATGGAATCCCGGGAGCGGAATCTTCTCACTATGGAAATCACTATGGAATCTACAAATATCTAGCGATCTGTAGATTACACCACACCAGGAAAGTATCAGGAAAGTACAGACATTGTGACAATCAGGTCACATTTGCAAGAGTTTCAATGCAAGGAGATGTGATGGATCGCTTGAACAGGGAGATCCTAGGAGCTTCAGAGGGCCGTACAATGAAGTACACACCAAAAAAAGACTCCTGGTCACCTCTGATACAGACCTTGCAAATTTCCTCGTGTTTATCTGGGTCCTTACAACCACTACTGTATTATTTGTATATATTTGTATTACTTGTTGTGTTTCTGCTATGTTTCCCTTTGAAATGCACGCATTTCTGCTGCCGAGCTTCTCTGACTTGGCGCAGAAAGAGCGGTTCTAAGGCTGCCTCGACTGCCTTGGCCAAGACTGGACCGCCCTGCTGCGCTTCTGCCACGATTTCAGCGGCTCTGTCGCCCAGCTTGGGAACTGCGCCCTCCTGACTTGCGCCAAAACGTCCAACACGTCCAACACGTCCAACAGGTCCAACACGTCCAACATGTCCCATGTCATGTCCCATTGTTCACCCATGAACATGTTCCTCAACATCTTCCAAACAAGTTCAAATCTATGCCACGTGAGATCAAATCAGCAAGATCCTCTGAGACAGAATTCTCCTGAAGTTTGGGTCTCTCTGAGACGGGAATTTGACAGTCGAAAAACTGTTTGACCTTCGAATGCTGTTGAAAAAATGCTGTCCTTGGCCTGGGCTTGCAAAGCTCGCACCTTCGCCATAACACTCTTGGAGACGGAGACCATGCTCCCACCTGATGTTGAAAGATGTTGAAATGGTTTCAACATGGCTTCAACATGTTGAAAAGTCATTCTGTCCCTCCTCTGTCTTTCTACCTAAATATTCCAAATATTCCAAAAAAAACAAGTATTGAATATCATTCCTATCATTTCCTATCTCCTTTCTGAAATCTCCGGGTTTTTCAGACCTTGGGTCTCAGGAGTTTCAGGAGTT
>Ga0126342_10017776_pt1 | contig 12259 bp, 3 predicted proteins | sample Cyp1metagenome_FD_92528 | JGI IMG/M metagenome (GOLD analysis project Ga0126342, IMG submission 92528) | Coral microbial communities from Lord Howe Island, Old Settlement Bay, Australia - Cyphastrea 1 metagenome | ecosystem: Host-associated > Invertebrates > Cnidaria > Coral ... | reverse complement strand
TCTCTCGCTGAAAAAAAAGCCGCTTGTCGAGGGAAGGACACGGTCGGGACAGGCTGGCGTCGAACTATAGGTCATTTATGTTTGGGAAACTTCCGCCGCCGGCTTGCCCGGGTCTATGTTATATGGTAGGTACCTCCAATCAATCGGTTCCTGAAATGGCCATTGAACCAAAGAAGACATCAAAATGCTCCAATCATCTTTGGTGGATCATCTTTGGATGGTTTATCCACAGAATTTGGTGGATGATCCACCAAAGAAGCAAAGATTTCTGGATGGTTTATCGCAGTGTTCGGATCTTTTGCGAACCATCCAGAAATCTGGAGGAATATAGCCAACTTGATGGACCCGAAAAAGTTAGGAATTGGCTGCTTTTTTGGTAGCAGTGAGGGCCACATTCGGTTATGATCATCGCCATTGAACCACTTATATAGCACCCTCTGGTAAACAAACATAGCTATTGAAAATGGCAATTTATAGTGGATTTACCGATTAAACATGGTGATTTTCCATAGCTATGTTAGTTACCAGAGGGTATGTACAGTGACAATGTAGAACCCCCCATCTTGAATGTTTACTCTCAACCACCATGCAGATGGATTTCTCCAGCCTGGGCGTTGCGGCCTTCATATCCTTCATCCATCTCCACTTCATGAAACCGGAGGGGATAGCTAGCAACAGGAGTGCCATGCTAAGTGCCAAAAGCACATCTCGTAGAAAAAATCCCTGTACAGCCATCCAAGCTATTGAGACGCCAACGAAAAAGGGCACGTCCAAGAAATGGAAGGTCTTGCAGGGAGCGCAGGGGCATTCAACATCATCCAAATGGCAACAGCAGGGTGCGAAGCAGCGAGAACTGAGAGCCATCCACCACAACAGACTCACCTTTCAGAGACTGAGTGCTGGTTCGAACATGAAGGCGCACACAAAAAAAAGAACATGAAACTGAAACAAGCTTTGTGTGACACACTTGCGAAGCCGCAAGAAGAAAGCATATGAAAGCGAAACATGTTCCAATGCCAAGAACTGCTATGTCTTGGGCGCAAGTAGATCAAGCTGTGGGTAAAACAATAACAAACCATCCCGCAGTACCATTTTACAGGTGGTATAAACTTACCATTCCCAGTCATGGGTGGTAAAAATATGTAAACATGGCATTGTTTTACCCACATTTCCGGAAAATATGATCTTTTTAGCGGATGAGTGACAAGAAGTCCAACCCAGGAGGCCAAATCAGAGGCTGTTCCAGAGAATTTCCGTAGACCTTCCAGGTCGTCGTATGAGGATGGAGTTACCTTGAAGTTTACGAGAAGGATGAGCGCAATGCCATAGATCCCCAGCAAAATGAAGAGAATCCCCGTGGAAAGTGTCAAAAGTAACTGAAACTTCGAGCTTGACCCCAGGTTGTTGCAACACGCACAATTCGCCATGGCAAGGGGGCGACAATGAGATAGATCCACGCAGATTTGCGTGCTTTCGGTCTTCAAACAAATCACGGTTTTTCCAAACTGCGAAAAATCCTTCACATGTTTCCCAACACCCGACAATGGCTTACATGTGCAATCTCATGAAAACAGAATACAACAAATCTGCCACATGTCCAGCACATACTGCCTATGCCCGTGTGTCCAGTTTTGACAACTCACAGAGCAGCGGGAGTTTTCAAGGGTAAGCACTATCTCAACGCATGCGATCGAGTGCAATTTCCCTTGACTAGCTGCAGCATATCGATTGTTCGGCATGTTTTTTGAACACCCGTCATGTCAGAACGCCCAAAAAGCGTCAGTAGTATGAAATGGTTGAACATCGCTTTTATACTCAAAGTCGTTGTGAATTGGTAGGAAAAAGTCATCACTTCTGAGTTCCTCTGTTTGCAAAAGCATTTTGCACGGCATTGACAAATTCACATGTTGCAACTCTGGCACTGGAATCATAGGACGGGAAATCATAGTCTGAAATCTGCACAATGCATTGTTTTTCTTCTCTACATGTGTGTATATATATATATAGGTATATATATATATGTATGTGTATATATATATATATCATACAGTATATGATTCTATATGTATTATACGCATATATTCTATATAGACACACTGTGTACAGGGTCTACGGATTGATATTTACAGAAGCCGTTGGGCGATGGCGCAAAACTGGGTACTAAGAGGCTGTAGGCTGTGTAAATTTGAGCCCATCAGTTTGTTGGCTGAATCCCCATTCTCCTTTTTTGTATAGTTTGTTGCCTATATTGAAACTGGTTGGTGGTTTCAACCCCTCTGAAAAATATTAGTCAATGGGAAGGATGACAACCCATATATTATGGAAAAATAAAACATGTTTGAAACCACCAACCAGTTCCCTTTAAACAACCATATTGCCCACAATGGTTCTTCCGATCTCATACTGTAACCATCTCATGTATGGGCAAGAATGGATGCATCCTTGTAATCATCTCCATTAACAAACATGATCTATCTCAATAAACAATGTTTCACCAATCCGAAGAAAAAAATCTGCCAAGAATTGGGATAGTTTCCCCAATCCAATTCCCATTCGAATCTGACATCTTGACGTGAAGTAGAGCTAATCCAGATAATGTGGGTCAAACAATAATAAACCACCCATTTTTGATGGTTTATACCATCCATGTATGGTGATTTTTGGGATGGTTTATCATTTATCCTTGTTTTAAAATTATCATTTATACATTATCATTTATGATAGGTTGGTATAACCACCCATTTTTGATGGTTTATCATGTACCATTTATACATTAATCCAGAATTCATTTGGATCAAACTGATCAAACCACTCGATCTCCTTGCCTCACGGACATCCTTCCTGCTGTCTGTAAAGTCCTGGTGTCGACTGGTTACGGACAACGACACGCAAAAAGCGCTGGAAGCGCTTTGCGTTTTTTGCGACCCATCCCGACTTGTCATCTCAGGCATCCCAAGTATGGTTGAAACATGTTGAACACAATCCTGGTTGGTGGTTGAGCCCTACCCCTCTGAAAAATATGACTTCGTCAGTTGGGAAGGATGACAACCCATATATGAAATGGAACATAACAAATGTTCCAAACCACCAACCAGCAATCATATTTCAGCCTGTTATTGGGAAATGATGGCACGAGGAAATCACCATGGCACCATGTAAGGTCATCTACATCCCAATTCCACTGCAATCCTCATATGTAACAACCCCCCTTTAGAGATGCTGAAAAGTCAGCGGGTCCTGCTAGAATGGTGGGGTTTTAGCAACTTTTCATTTTTTTTTCGGATCATGTATCAGGATGTAACCAGATAGACCCCCCACAAAGAGCAATTTCTGTGGCCATTTTGGTGTACTATCGATCAGCCGAGCAGTGGAAAAAGGATATCTACTTGGGGGTTCATCCCACTTCGTAAGTGGATAATACAAATATTGTAGCCCAGTAGCCAGTATAGCCCTAGTATCCCCTAGTTGTATATGGAGTATTCCCAGTTATATATGGGTGATGTTCACCACTGCCTGAAATGCACATCCGAATCCAAGTACGGCATCAAATCCAGGTGATCCAAGTTCTTTCTTCTTGTGGCCAATTCTTATGGGCAAATCGATGCTTCAAATTCAGCCAGGTGGGTTTATGGTGATCCCAATGGCTGAATCAAAGTCACAGCCGCGATTCAAAGCAGGGGAACCACTCGACTCTTGTATCTCATGTGCTTCAGGTGTGGTAGAGCATTTACTTCCATTTAATTGACTCTTTGGGTAAATGTTATGGATCTTCTGAGCAGATGGGTATCTTTCTGTGACTGAAATCATTGGTTCAATAACTAGTTTGGGGCTTGTCTGAAATTATGAAATTGCTATGATCTGGGATAATCCACCCAATTCGAAAGACGAAAATATCTCAAATTCATTGTCCCAGCCTAAAAAAACTCATTTTGGGGTACTGGGTACTGGTATAACCCAGTCTACCCCATGTTTGAAGAACATCTTGTTTTTCCTCTTTGGAACAACTAACTCACCAACTCCAAAAAACACTCCTCTGATCTGCGCAGCCTGGGTTGTTGTTTGGCTCACAGCGAAGTGGCACCAAGGCAAAGAAATTACTGTAATGTTATATAGTAAAGCAATGTCAGAACACCACCCAATTATGATAAAATTGGGGATGGTTTATCCTATTTCTCTACTCACATTATTATAAACCCCCAAAACCATCAAAAACCACATTTCAGCATCAGTCACCAGGGGCTTCAGAACGTATTTCCCTACAGGTTTTTCAGCCTGGTTTTTTACCAGGAGGGATTTTCGGAATCGAATTCCGAAATTTTGCACCACCTTGTAGTGTTGGTTATATCAAGTTATATCTATGGAAAAAACGATGGAAAAAACGATGGAAAGATCCACCATTTTCAATGGGAAAACTCACTATAAATGGCCATTTTCAATAGTTTACCCTCTGGTTATGACTAACAGTTTGCCATGGTTTTTCGATGGCCCTAATCGAAATAGATGGTTTACCGAACTTAATAGCATGGTGATTTTTCATGGCTATGTTAAATAGCCAGATGGTATATCTCATTGTATTACTCTCGTATCCCTGTCACTGTTGGTACTGGCTGGCAAAGGTCTTCAATAGGCTTGGTTAAATCACGTTAAATCCCACCCTGATACTGTTGGCGAAATATCCCCATTCATCATCCAATTATCATCCCATTATTGTTCCAATACTTGGGTGCTCATCCCACGAATCGTAAGTGGGTAGTTCACCCCAATTTTTTTTCAGTGGATTAACCCTACTTATCCCATGTCAATCACTGGGGTTATAACCCACTTACGATTCGTGGGATGAGCCACCAAGTATGGTTCCATAAAATGATGGACTCACAATTTCTGACCGGAAAACAAATCCACAAAATCCGGCGAACTACCGTTCACCACAGTCATGGCTTCGTCTAAGATACCCTCTGGTTATGACTAACATAGCCATGGAAAATGGCCCATTTATAGATGGTTTACCTATTAAAAAATGGTGATTTTCCATGGCTATGTTGAATAACCAGATGGTAAGGGCCTCCAACAATATAATGTGCCATGGTCGACTGGTCGACATAGATTTACTGCACTCATGGCGTTATTAACGTCATCCCAGCATGAAATTGGAAGAATCCAAACCACATTCACATGATCTGGAGGTTTCCGAAGTCATAGGGCTACCCCGAGTCATCAACCAAGGCCTTAGACCACTTTATTGAAACCTATGGTGACGACTGGGGATCTCTCTTAGGAAACCTCCACATCAAATTGCTGTGAATTGATCTGGGTAAATTAAATCTATTTCACCAACCTGAATTAAGGCCATTTGGGGATGATTCCCCGAATCCTAACTATGATTTCCAGGGTTCGGGAGAACAGTGAGGTCGCAACATAATTTAATAATTTACCCAGATTATTGTCATCCCGTTCCTATTTTTTGATTCAGGGGGATCCACGGGGATTCAACCACTGGGTGGGCCTGATGGCTGTTTTTTGGGATCAACTTGATATGAACTTGGGTATCACCAAAAAAATGACAATCCGCCAGGACGACTCAGGGTGGATCTCTCGAACGGGGTTGCTGTGACACCAAGAACGAGAACTTCTTGCAAGGGCTTTTCTTGCTTTGAGACACTAAGATTTTACATAATATATATAATATGATATAATATAATATAAAATATAATATAATATAAAATAAAATATAATATAATATTATATATAATATATATATATATATATGTATGTATGTATATCAATTTTGTTTTGAAGCGGATTAGTAAGCTACTTGGTCTATCATGAGTGATCTTTAGAGCCCACCTGGATGACTACGGTGGTATAGCCATCGTGGCTCAAGTTGGGGCCCCCAGATCCATCGCGTCTTTATTCGGAAATCCCTAGCATTTTATCGCTAGTTTCCGGGTATCATGTGGGTAAAACAATACTGGTTGGTGGTTTCAACCTACCATTGTGGTTAATATACTGTTAATGATGATGGTTGATGATGATGGTTATTTATGGTTATTATATGGTTAATGATGGTTAATCATAATCTGGTTTGTGGTTGAGCCCTACCCCTCTGAAAAATGATGGAGTGAAAGTCAGTCGGGATGATGACATTCCCAACTGAATGGAAAAACAAAACATGTTCCAAACCACCAACCAGAATAATAAACCATCCCCCAGTCATCACAATAACTAGGTTGTACTAACAATTTCCGGTGGTTTATGGCACTGTTTTGCCCATATTAGCCTCTGGTAAATTAGCATAGCTATGGAAAATCACCATTTTTAATAGGTAAATCAACTATTAGGTATGTTAGTCATAACCAGAGGGTATATCCCATTAATATCCCATTAAATCACTATAAAATCCCATTAAATTACCAGAGGGTACCCCATTTTAAGGACACAACCATATCAACAGCCCAACCCTTCAGCTGTTCACTTCGCCCCAGCGACCTCGGCACTGAGCTCACGGAGCTAGCCACGGGCGCGGCTTTCGCCTCTGAAACTCAGCGGTGGCGATTTGGGCGCGATTTGTTGAGTGTTGATAGTTACCCTCTGGTAAACATACAAAAAACTATGGAAAATCACTATCTTTAATGGGTAAATCCACTATTTCTATGGCTATTTTCAATAGCTATGTTAAATTACCAGAGGGTATGGATGATGATCAGCATCATTGATGATAGAATGGTTCATTGATGATAGAATGCTTCAGCATCATCAGTTATAAAATTCATTGATGATGATAAAATGGTTCATTGACCAGCATCAAATTGGAGTTATGGAGTTTATCCAAGAAACATATAAAGATATCATGTTATAGCAGTAGTTTGCAAAACGTGAGATGAGACCCCCGGTTGATTGATGGAATATACAAAACATCATTTTTTCTTTCAGTTTCAACATGTTTCAAATATTTCAACCATTAAATATCTGCAAATATATGGGGATATGCTTTAGAATCACCTACCCTCTGGTTATTTGTTACATAGCCATGGAACAAAAAAATGGTCCATTTAGTTCGATGGTTTATCTGTAGCATGGTGGATCTTTCCAGTTCGCTAACTGTTAGTCATAACCAGTTGATGAATTGTGGGGAGATTCCCTGAAATTTAGCCCTTACATAGGCCTTATATATCTGGTTGGTGGTTTCAATCCCTCTGAAAAATATGAACGTCAGTTGGGATGATGATTCCATTCCCAACTGAATGGAAAGTCATTGGAAAGTCAAAAAAAAGCCATGTTCCAAACCACCAACCAGTATGGGGATATGCTTGATGGCCATGATGCTTGATGATTCGTAGCGTCCAGGACCTTTTCCCCTTGAAACAGATATCGATCGCATCCAGGAAATCCGATGAATTGGCGCGAGGCGCGATGCTAATGATGCCGTCATCCGAACAGATAGACGGAGACTCTCGGTGGGTTTTTCATCCACAACGACACTGTTTTTGGTCAAAACAACGGCCTTAAAGAAAGTATCATCAAGTGGTGGTTTTGTTAATGACAATTGACTATTAAATCATCACCTGATCTTATTGTTATTGATTGTTTAATAGTTAATATCATTAACCACCAAACATGGATTATCATTGACTATTAATGATATTGACTAAAACAACGGCCATTTAAACAATGGTTTCACTAATAAATACCATCTGGTTATTTAACATAGCCATGGAAAATCCCTCATAAATGAATGTTTCTAGCTGGGAAAAACATCTGTTTCTATGGGCCATCTATACCATGGCTATGTTAGTCATAACCAAAGGGTAATGGTGGTTTCATCAACACGGTGCCGCTAAAAAAGCGGCCGCCAGTGAATGACTTCGGTGAATTGGGATGATCGAAACGAAAACACGTCCATTGGGATATTGGAAATATCTCTCCATTTAGATACACCACGAAACCTTCTGAGCAAAACATCATGGTGAATTATGGTGAATTATGGTGAATTATGGTAACTTATGGTGAATTATGGTAAATTATGGTGAATTATGATAAATTAATGCAAATTCGGTCATTATTTTCATAACGATTTTGAATTTTCAGCATGGTAAATTGATGTAAATCGTAATCATGCACCAACCTGAACGGTTCGGCCACAAACGGCCATAAATTGGGATAATTGGGGTAAATCCATATATCGCACCCTCTGGTTATGTAACGTAGCTATGGAACATCACCATTTTAAATTGATAATTCATCATGAATAATCTATAAACTGGCTATTATCCATAGCAAACTGCTCAATAACCAGAGGCAAATTCCTCAAGATTCCATTCATATTCCATTCGAATTCTATTTCATACCACCATTTTTTGATAGTTAAATCATCTTAAATCCATAATCCCTATTGCACCATCATTAATAATCCCCATTTTTACCATTTCTCGATGATTTCCAGAGATGGTGTCAGACGACCCCGGCCGCCTCGGCCGTCGTTGCTCCGGCGGCGGATCCCTTCGGTCCCTTGGGTCCCTTGGGTCCGGCGGCCACCGGTCCCGGTTTGCCTCACGGGATGATGAAGCTGCGGGGTGGTGCCCCAGTTCGGAATCGTTAGCGTTCACTTGGTGCCAACAAGTCCAATGTCACTATGGTTTTTGTTGGTGATATATCTAAGTCCAATAACATAGGTGATATATCTATAGTTAATGGTTTTTTTCTTGGCATTTGAGATATTCACTGGACTGATTTATAAGGGAACATCGGAAAGGAAAGCCATCCCTTAAACCAATCCGTTGAGATATTGGTTTTGAATATTCGTCCATTTTCATGCTTCATTCTGGTTCAACACAAGAGACACATTCACCATCTACCAGTTGGCAAAGTGCAAATGCCACAAAACTCCAAGATCAAATGGAGGTCATACTGGACAAGATTTGGAACTCAGATTGGGCAAGTCCCTGGACTGGGTTGTCCCAAATATATATGTGTGTATATATATACATACATACATGTTTGTGTATTAACAAACAAAAATTAATATGTAAATGGTTTGCAACTATGCCCTCTTGCACCACCAAGGACCCAACAAAATGGGTGGTTTCACCATAGTGACTAACATGACTATCGTCCAGTGCACCTTCAATGTTTACCCCACAGATTGATCCATTTTCATGTCCATCTGAGTGGGCCTACAGTATATTGTGTATATTTTTTCTTGCCAGATGCTGTGGCTGGTTGCAAAATCCTGCACCAGTTGGTAGATAATTGATCCGATTAGCACTAGATAACTATGTTTAATGGGGTTTATAAACCAACTTTTTATTCCGGTTTTATGATTGACATTTGCTTGTCAGTCCAGTTCGGCATGGTTTATTGTCCCAGTTTGATTCCAGGTTCCATACATCTTGACTGGTTGGTGGTTTCAACCCCTCTTAAAAATATGAACGTCAGTTGGGATTATTATTCCCAATATAAGGAAAAGTAAAAAATGTTCCGAACCACCAACCAGTTGCCTATGTGGTACAATGGTGAAACACGATTGCGCCCTGCGGCTTCCTCGGGGGTTGGGCCTGCCCTAGCAACAACCTCTATGGAACAAAAAATGACCGCATCTGAATCGTCCATAAAAAGTGATCATGATTTATCATGGCTATGTGACATATATGTATGATTCAATGTAAGTAATGTGGTTAAAACAATAATAAACTAAACATTTGGGAATGGCCTATACCACCCATTTATGGTGATTTTGGGGATGCATAGATGACATTGTTTTACCAACATTATCTGGTTGGTGGTTTTAACCATCTTGAAAAATATTAGTCAATGGGAAGGATTATCCCATATATTATGGAAAATAAAACATGTTCCAAACCACCAACCAGATTATGTATGAACCTCATCATCATAATTCCTATGGGCCAGTTCTCTGCCAGGGAGTGGCTTAACCACCCAATCACCAGGCCGTCCTTTGCGGGTCAGGATCTACCCCCATGGCCATGGCGGCCATGGCGCATCGCCCATGAAAAAACATGGGAATATCTGGAGCTATAAATCAATGGATTTGGATGTATCAGCAGGGTGATGCAGCGCTTTTTGAGTTGCTATACTTAATCCCCCTAATCCAGCCTAGTTATTGGAGCTGACAACCTTATCTTCACCAACTGAGCTAACGAACTGGGGTCCCATCAGCACCCACTTAAGGGTGCATCCCACTTAGTAAGTGAATAATGGACCATATGAAATAGCCCAGTGAACCCCTGGTTATATATATATATATATGGAATATGTTCAGTTGTATATGGGTTATAGAGCACATCCAAGCTGCCTGAAATGCACATCCCATCAGATTTTTATGATATTCCGACACAAAAATGGTTTACAACTCCAATGACTCTGGTTCATGATTCACGATATATATATATATATATACGTATATCTATAACATTCTATAACTATAGTATTCATGGGCTCCCACCAGTACCTACCCATGGCCTTTGCATTTGGCTTTGCTTTTAGCTTTGGTTTTCACCGGTTTCACCGATTCCCCTGACAGCATGGGCAACTGTTTTTCAAAAGATGTGGGAAACCCATGGCATTCCCAGGAACATCATCGACAAATGGTGGGCTTTTTCAAAAATCTATGGACAAACAGGAGGGTAAGCTGCAAGAAATGGGTTTTCATGTCATGTTGACTCAAGCAGAATGTGGTAATCAATTCTTGATGGGTTTACCAGCCAAATTTCAGGGTTTCCACGAGTTTCCGTAAGTTTCCATGAGCTTCCTTCTGTGAATCTAACAGCAGCAACAAACATAGTAACATCACATTGTCACATTCTCTGTGAAACCCCAAATTGGTTTGAACTACGCACCAGTTACCCTCTGGTAAACTAACATAACTATGGAAAATCACCATATTTTATGTGTAAACCGGTAAATCATCTATTTCTATGGCCATGGCTTCAATAGCTATGTTAGTTTACCAGAGGGTATCAACATCATTCTCAACCACTTGCGATTCCGGATTTATCATCACCTAAGTCAACATCGTTGGAATCGCTATGGATTTTTTCATGCTTCACCAGCGACATCCGATGTATCCAATCTTATTGCAATCGCTACGCTAAAGGTGAACTAAGTTGGTTTATAACTCCAATGTCACTATGGTTTAAAGGTGATATAAATCTATAGTTAATGGTGTTTATAAACAAATTTATTACTAAAGATGGTCAATGGAAATTTCAGGATCCAACAGATGGAGGTACGTAAACGTACCATATTTTAGGCCATATGAATTGTGGGGGGATTCCCTGAAATTTAGCCCTCAACCATAGGCCTTATATATCTGGTTGGTGGTTTCAATCCCTCTGAAAAATATGAACGTCAGTTGGGATGATGACATTCCCAACTGAATGGACAGTCATAAAATTCCATGGTTCCAAACCACCAACCAGTATGTCTTTGTGCTACAATGGTGAAACCATATTTTTGGCCATATGAATTGTGGGGATATGCCCTGAAATTTAGCCCTGAACCATAGGCCTTATATATGGTAGGTGATCTCCGTAAGCTACGTCTGCCATCCGTTCGCTGCGGTGCTGACCTGCATCCTTCGTCTCGAGGCCCGACACCTAACAATGGGATTCCCAACATCGGCTACCGGTGGAATTTCGAATTGTGTACAATATATCATACAATGTCTTCATAAAAATTATAAAATTGTAAATCTTGTAATATGAATATAAAATTATACAAAAAGTATATCTTCATATATCTTCATATATCTTCAAATATCTTCATATATCTTCATATATCTTCATAAATCTTTATATATCTTTATATATCTTCAAATATCTTCATATATCTTCATTGTCTTGCTGCCACTGCTCTATCGGATTTTAATCCCTGCCACCTCCTGTATTTCAGACTTTGTTTCCTTCTGCTTCTCCTGCAGGGCCAATTAGGAGCGCACAACACGTTCTGGATATGGGTCGGGTCAGATCAGGAAGGGGCCGATACAGTATGTGACGTCTTGAGCCAAAGAGATTCACAGTAGACACAACAGACGCAATGGGCACAATAGACCCTAAATAAGATGGATACATCTTCTGTACATTTCTATGAACATGTACTACTTCTCACATATGTGATATGATATAAATATATATACAGTATATGCCACACTTTTCTGTGGCCAGAAGAATTGCATCGATACTCCAACATCTCAGCCCCAGGCAGTTCAGCCCCACATAGCCCCACGTTTTGCTCTTTCAGAATG
>Ga0126342_10017775_pt1 | contig 12260 bp, 8 predicted proteins | sample Cyp1metagenome_FD_92528 | JGI IMG/M metagenome (GOLD analysis project Ga0126342, IMG submission 92528) | Coral microbial communities from Lord Howe Island, Old Settlement Bay, Australia - Cyphastrea 1 metagenome | ecosystem: Host-associated > Invertebrates > Cnidaria > Coral ... | reverse complement strand
GCACAACATTCAAAGCCAAAAACCTTGCGCAGCACTTACGCCACTGCAGTTTTGGCTTACGCGAAGCCACCTTATGACCGTCCCCTTACTCACCAATACATAAAGAGTTTATAGCGCAGCTCATTTGTAGATGATTTACCTATTCAACATGGCCAAGGCTTCCATGGCTATGTTTCATAACGGAGGGGAAGTACAATTAATAAGTCTGATGAATTCACCATTCATCACCATTCATCACCATTAATCACCATTAATCACCAGTATTAACCAATCTTAATCCTATATCCCATAGTAAATCCCATGAATTAAGATGCAAATCCCATCTGAAGATGTAAAAATCCCATACTAAATCGCCAATCACATTTTAATGAACCATCTTAATCCCATGGTTAATCCCAAAGTAAATCCCATCAAGATCCCACCTGCACTTCACCGTGATGATCTGACCACTCCGGAGCTCCAAAACAACACCCGTGGCACGCACCTGACGGCGACTGTCACCATGACTTTATAGGTGGTATAAATTAAACCATTCCCAAATGGGTGGTTTATCGTTGTTTTACCCACATTATGGATGTTTCCATTAATTTACGATTGGTGAGTAATTATATGTATATATATATACTATTACTATAATATCATGAACATCATTAGACACAGCACGTAAAAAAGTAATTGCATATATGAATAGATGTGAATAGTATATGCGTAAGTCTAACCTTTGCTATGCTAGTTAAGCCCAAATGTAATTGCGATATATTGCGTTGCAGAAAACGCTGTTGGAATCGTTACATTGCATAATATTGATATCTCTATGTGGTCATTAATATAGCACCCAAATATTAGGATAAACAATTGGACAAAAAATGTTGAACATTTGGTGGTCAATTGATTTGTTTCCTGATTTCGAGGGTGGCACACCATCATACTTTTAGAACCACTCACTTTTGACGCATGCATGTTGGAAAACACAACAAACTACATGTTCACCATTCGATCTGATTTGCCACAGAAGAAGGTTGAAGCACAGTGAGAGCCAAGCCAATTAAAGGTTTCCTCAGCTTAATGGACACTGAACTTCCATGAAATATATTGAAATAATTTGAAATATGTGATTTCCGACAGCATCCTATACCTAAAAGATAATAAATGTGCGGCCAAAACCCACAGATATGTCATGACATGGTTTAATCCTTAGACTTTACAGTAAATGCCCTGCCAGATATTTTTTTTCACGCGTTGCCCAGCTGAGTATATTGAAGGTGTTCCTCCATATGTCATCATTGTTTCAACATTTACCATCTAACAAACATGGACAATCCAAAATGTGTAGATCATTTCCAAGATTTCACCATGGATTTTCTATCATTTGATATGTTTATCTCAGGCTAAGCCGCCAAGCCGTGCATAGCCTAAGCCACCTCGCCCAGTGGCGCCTGACCCTCCGACTCCTCTAGGACCACCTTGTGGCAAAAGGTTTCTGAAGCCACACGCAGGTTGGGATACCACCTAGCTGCAGCATGCCCCAGCCCCCGGAAGAGCTGGGGGTTAAGGATGAGGGCGTACACGGGGGGTCTACATGTCCTGGAGTTTGCTTGAAACATCTGGAGAGACAACATGTTGGGAATTATGTGCAGGAAATGCAACAGAGAGAGAGACACAGAAACCAAATGCCCTAATTATTTGCATCTATCCGCACATTTTATGGGAGGCTGCAAAAATCGAATGCAATGGTGGCTTAAACTCATGGTTAATGCCTGAGTCTCTGCTGAAATAGGGGAATTTATTCAGAACTTGATTGACATTTTAAGGCCCCGGATTCTCTATAAGCATACCCATTGTAGATTGTCAAAAACCCTGGTTTCCTGCAAATAGCCGTAGCCCCTTCAATCATCTCAGAGATCCTAAATACTTTGATTTTTGTCAGTTTCTAGCAACAAAATCAACCTATCAACCTACCCTGTCGTTGTTTCCTTGCCGCTCCAGTGAAGCAAAAAGTCTACAGACCCGTCTCACCTCAGCAGAGGTTCGATGAAGGCGGAGAAACAATCTTCACGCCCACCTGCACGTCATCAGAGATTTCAAAGGTCATAGTTTGCCAAGGTGGTTTTTAACTCCAACAACTAGGGTTTATGGGGGATATGACTATAGTTAAAGGGGATTATAAGCCGACTTATCACCGGGGGGCGCAGGCCCACCCTACAAAATATATAATAAATATACACAATAAATTGTTGTAGTCGTTGTTGCTGTTGCCCTTGGTGTTGGTCTTGGCGTTGGTCTTGGCGTTGGTCTTGGTGTTGGTCGTGGTGTTGGTCTTGGTGTTGCTGTTGGCTGTTGCTGTTGCTGCCGTTGCTGCGGTTGCTGCTGTTGTTGCTGTTGCTGCTGCTGTTACTGCTGTTCCTGCTGTTGCTGCTGTTGCTGTTGTTGCTGCTGCTGTTGCTGCTGCTGCTGCTGTCGCTGCTGCTACTGCTGCTACTGCTGCTACTGTTGCTGTTGTTCTTGTTGTTGTTGCTGCCATTACTGCCGTTGTTGTTGTTGTTGTTGTTGCTGCTGCTGCTGCTGTTATTGCTGTCGCTGCTGTTGTTGCTGTTGTTGTTGCTGCTGTTGCTGCTGTTGCTGCTGTTGTTGCTGTTGTTGAGGTTGTTGCTGTTGTTGCTGTTGCTGTTGTTTCTGCTGCTAGTGCCGCTGCAGTTGCTGGTGCTGTTGCTGCTGTTGCTGTTTCTGTTGTTGCTGTTGTTGCTGCTGTTGCTGTTGCTGCTGTTGCTGTTGTTGCTGTTGTTGCTGTTATTGCTGTTGTTGCTGTTGTTGTTGTTGTTGCTGTTGCTGTTGGTGTTGCTGTTCTTGTTGTTGTTGTTGTTGTTGTTGTCGCTGTTGTTGTTTTTGTTGCTTTTGTTGTTATTTGTTGTACAGTAGCCTATTCATGTAAAATTGCAAGGGTTTGAACCAAGCGAAAGTTGATGTGCCAGGATTTCTATGACCCGACCCTTTGAAGAAAGGGTCGATATTACTACAGTTACTACAGCTCTGGACAAGGACTAAAGTTGACTCTAGAAGAATCATCAATACTAAATTAACAATGTATCACGATACATACCGATCGATTGCAATAGAAACACGCCCACACGACGTGGAAAAAACACACGACGTGGAAAAAACACAAGGTGGTGCCCCCTTTATGTTTGTTGTTTTCTGATACCCCATCGAATGGTGCTTGTTTCATTACCATGAAGCCAACAATTGCACTAGTCATAAACCCTTTCAATTCATTTGGAGGACTTCTACACATGGGTTTTCAAGGGGTAGCATTACAACGCTCAGCAAATGCTGGATGAAAGCTGACCCTCTTCAGATCAAGGGTGCAACAGGCCAGCTCCTCCAATAATCTCATGGATCGAGGTGAACCATTCCGGAATCAACGATAATGTACATGGGCATTTGAATGGGAACATCATATTTAAATATGGGATTTTCATGGATTTTCAATGGCCATGTTTGACTACTGAAGGGAACATCACTTTATCCGGCAGACCAACACAACAATGGACAATCCTCAATTAGTAGATGCATCTTGTCTTGTATTTCAAATGGTGGCTTGTCGTATTGCTGTTTCGGATTGCCAAATGGTAAAAATTGTTTGTGTAGTGTATATATATATATACACACCACTGTATATATTATATATGTGTATATATAATGCAGTAAACATATTATATAATATATATTATGCAATTATACGCAATTATATGTATTTATAATATACAGTACATATATTTTACATTGTTAAGCGCAAATGCATCTTCTATCATCCCCGTCCCAGCACCTTGTGCGGTGTTGAACTGGGTGAGTCCTGCGTAGGGTGCGACTAGATAGCTTGGATAGCTTGGTTACCATGTGGGCTTGTCCGAAACTGGGATGTGGTAAACTCAATCTGTAATGAACCTACCATTTCGTGATGGTGTATAGCACCCATTGTGGTGATTTGGGAGTTTATTGTTGGGTCTACTCACATTACCCAAAATGCTCAGTATATGCTCCCCATTTACAATCCTTTACATGCGTAACTGGCCATGAAAACATGACATAAAAGGATCATGTACCATCTGGTTATTTCAACATAGCCATGGAAAATCACCATAATAGGTAAACAATCTATAAATGGGCCATTTCCCATGGCTATGTTAAATAACCAGAGGGTATCCCTTGCATCTGCGGGAAGCAAACCAGCCCCCGGATCTTCCACATGGCATGGCTGGCCACCAGGGATGGCCAGGGCCGCTGCAATCAACCATTTCTCCAACACTTTGTCACTTGCCTCTGGTAATTTAACTATGGAAAATCGTCAATTTTGGGAAAATGATCTACACATGGGATGAAATGGGACTTTTTCATACCTTTTTTTTTCATTTTTTTTCCATAGCTATGTTAAATTCATATTAGAAAATATTATAAATTCCCGGAGATTGAGGGTGTTTCCTCCATTTTTGGTCTCGCGTAATTGGTTTGCCATCCTCATCACCAGAGCTGGGGGAAGCTCCAGTCATGACCATTTACAGTTGCTGGGTTGCCACTCTTACATACTCCGCACACACAGAAAAAGAATTGAAAGGACATATCAGGATCAGCATGAATGGTTCGACCCATTTAGAGTCCTCCATAAAAAAGTGAAACAGGATCAGACATGAACCCAAAAACTGAGATACTTGATGATACTTGACTACTAGCTAATGGTATGATGATCCATGATGATCCAAGTCAGAGTTTAAGGCTAAGCTAACTGTTCGCCTTCAGATGCCTTCAGTAATCAAACATGGTTTGCCGTAAAATCACCAATTCAAAATGTTGATGTTCCGGAACTCCCATACTTTCCGATTTCATGCCATGTTTTTTGTGACAAAAAAAGCCCAGCCCATTTTGGTCGACCTGCGCCCGGCAGCTTGGCGGCGTTGTAGTCAGGGTTGCGCTCGGCCCCAGTGGCTTCGCAGGCCCTGAGAGCAATCGAAACGCCAAAAAAAACGCATCTTTTATAGGGGAAACTGGTGAAAAAGAATGAGAAACTCCAGAGGATGGAATGGGGTACCCAATTTGAAAACACAAACCCCATGTTTTGTTTGTAGAGCTTCTGAGCTTCCTGCATTTTTTCTTCAAACATCCAAATCTGGGACAAGAGTAAGGGTCTTGAGCACTTCATAACGCTTTATATGGCTTTGTCCAGTGCAGTATATACACCGAAATACAATCGTCCGATTTTTTGATGACCAGTCAAGTTTGATTTTTGTGTGTACCCTATCTGGACACACCCCTAATCTCAAGTTTAGGAATCATGCCATGTAAGGTCAGGTCATCTATTTTTTGGGAAACTAGCATTCAAACTATCGGATGAGGTTCCAAGTCTTGAAAACAACCTCAATTTCCTGCAGAAACCCATATGTTCATGAAATTTCATGAATCTCAGAGCATCCCCTTCCAAAAAATAGCTGATGTCTATGTTCACATTTAATTATCATCTTGAAACTTTCGTTATAGCAATTATAGCTCTCATTTCTCCTAAAACTCATTGACATCTCTAGGGACCAAGAGACCACCCGCGCCTCATGAAGTCCTGCACTTCCTCCATGGGTGGAAATGTTTGAGCCACCTTCACAGGGCCCGAGTCACCTCGATAGCGCTGATCGTAGCCCTCCAGGGATTCCTGGCCGGCAGCAGCTTCCGTCGCAGCCGTTTTAAACTGGGGAAAATCCAAGAGGTCAAAGGAGAAGTTTAGAGATTCTTGTGGCATCTTGTGGCTATGATTCAGCTTTAGCTAGAAAATCACCTCTCATGAGATAAAAGTTTGCTGGTTTCTTTGACCCCCCACATTATGTCTGCTTATGTCATCTTATGTCTACCGTTACCCCTACTTCGTTCTCCTAGTAACGCACCAACTTAACAAACGAACTGGGTTTGTGGCCCCCGAGCAAGTCTCGCATGCCCAAGTTCTGCCGAAGATCTATGGATTTGAAGTGTGGCAGGACCTCTTTGTAACCTGATGCCATTTGCAGGCAGGCTGTGAATGGGGCAAGGGTTGCAGTTGAAAAATGAAGAAACATGTGTCCAAGGAAGATGGAACACAGAAATCTGCAGTTTTTTTTTGGTCCGAAGAAAGAAAGAGCTGGTGATTCACCTGGTGATGGTGGGTTAGAAATCCACTATTCGAATCATTCCGTTGTCAATCTGACAGTAATTCCAATGCATGATGCGTCACTTGTTTTCTCGCGAAACCACCCGATTTTACCAGAAGGTATACCCTCCTTTGCCCCTTAACTACGCGACTACGTGCACGTTTATCCCAAGTATGTAGTATAGCGACCCCAAACAGATGCGAAAAAAATAAAGTTGGAAACCTGTGAACGGAGGAAACATCGAACTTTCACATCCTCAAAAACACGTTTCGGCATCTTTTTGGGATTACCATGAAATCCTATGAAATCCCATAAAAATCGCATGAAACCGAATGCAACTGATTCAGCATACCATGGTACCCAGTCGTGAATGGGATGAACCTCAAGCATCATTCGAGGCAAAACGATGTAACCCGTGTCGTTCATCAACCCTTCCTTTAACTACTGGGGATCCCCAATCAACTATGTTTTGAGCATCATTAATTAATTAGATTCCCACAATGTCCCACATGTGTTTTTTTCCGAGGTTTCCCCGATGCTAAATGGGGAGGTTCCTAAAATTGGGGTACCCCCAAATCCAGTTTAATAGGATTTTCCACGAAATAAATCAACCAGCTATTGGGGTACCCCCCTTGATGGAAACCATATGGAAACCTCCATGTTTTTTACCCAACCACTGACCCCAAAAAACCAAGGCGCTCCAGCCACTGCAGCCAAACTCCTCGGCCCAGCGATCGTAGTCCTCCGGTGCACCGCGGACCCACCTGGCGGGTGAAATCGATGGGGAAATCATGAGTTCGTCAGTTGGGATGATGACATTCCCATCTGGAAATTCATAAAACAAAATCATGTTCCAAAGTTTCCAAAGCACCAACCAACTTATGATCTTTGGCATTTTCTAGAAAATTGTGATGTATTTATAGGCCGCCTCGGCCAGGCTTTTGGATATCTTTGGTGATGACATCTGTGAGATATTTCGCGCCGCAGGATTCTGGGGATCCAACTTAAACAGGTCGCACAAACGATTGGGAAACATATGGCTGTTGGAAAAAACATGACGTGGATGACGGGCCATTGCATGAGCTCCAGTGTGATTATATATATATGTATATGTATGTATATATATATATATTTGATACATCATGATGCATCCCCGTGTTGATGCATGTGTGCATCTCTTTTTATTAACGTGGTGAAGCGTGCAAACCCTGAAACATGATTATATAAAGGTTGCCTGTTCAGCTGGGTATGACTTGATTTCTCATCAACTCAGTAGAAAACAATACCATTCACCAACCTTTACACAGTTTCTGGACGGAATGTTCAATCTTAAGCGGTAGATAAGCAATTCTTGGTATGATTCCCCCGAAACCTACCATTTGTTTAGGTTTGAGATAGGCTTGTGAGGCTGCTATAGAGAAGCCAGAGTTGATGTGGTTTTGCCAACAACACTCGGGGATTATTATTCATTAACTGCAATTTTAAAGATTCAATGAATGTCTTCTGTCAACCAATATATGTTTGGGTATGATTGTGGTATGTCATATATATATGTCTATATATAGATTAGATTGATTCCTGGCTGAATAGTAATTCACTGATCTGAAAATAGCTTCACTGTTGGGCCTAATCGGGGATGATTCCCCAAAAATATTCACCATCATTCCAGTAAAACATAGTAAAACGACGTGAGGTCATGAAATTCATTCAGAGTGATATGAGCCATGGTCAATACTCACTATATGGTTGATGGTCATCCCATCCATAATAAGGATCCTATGGTTATTCTAAATCCCTATGAACCATTGGATGACTAGCCCCTATTAATGGTTATATATTAACCTTGAGTATTGACCATAGCTCATATCAGCACGTTGCCCAGGCGCATGTTGTAGTTGATGGCGCTGCTGCCCCCCAAGGTTTTGCCGCGCTCCAAATCGATGACACGGCCCCGGGGCAGCAAATGCTCTTGAGGCACGGAGCGGAAACCCCAATCCACCTGGAGCGAAAAAAGGGACGGGAGCCTCGGAGCCTGGCCCCACACTATATCTGGGTTCCATAGTCATGGGCCATGGGGCCATGGGGGTACCTTAAATGGATGGTTTATTATGTTTATTTCATGGAAAATCCATGAACTTAAAATATGGATGAGAACTGGATTGAGAACTGGGGGGTAATTACCCCCATGACTTGGGAAACATCCAAAGAGATGGTCTGTTTCCTGCCTTCGATTTTTTTGCATGTCAAACTATCCGGATTAGAGTGGAACAGTAAGCATGAAGTTCAGAAAAAAAAACTGAAACATTTGTTGTTTCTACTTGTCAAACTTATTCAAAATGACCCATGAATCTTGATGATAGTGTGAATGCGTACGTCAACATGTTCAATGTTTGTTGGGTGGTGGGGTTGGATGAACGCATGACCAAATAGACCCACTAATAGTCTCCGCTTTTCGACTTATTGTGTTGAATCAATGACATCAGATCTTCTGTCCTCGGTTACTATTTGTCGTTGGCAAAAAATAATAGTTCACTCCCTAAATGACACATGGAGCCGCAAAATTGGGTTGGTAAAATCATATAAGTTTCTTTGATGTTTGCAATTTTCGGTTTCTATATGTTGCCCTCTCTGGTTATTTAACTATAAATCATTCATAAAGAGTCATCTATAGATGATGTATTTAATTATAAATCTGTCATATATATTTTTATGGTTCATAGATAGCTTATAAATCACCAAAACTCATCTATAAGCTGGTTGGTGGTTTCAACCCCTCTGAAAAAATATGAGTTCGTCAATGGGGTTAGGATGACATCCCATATATATCATGGAAAATAAAAGCCATGTTTGAAACCATCAACCAGTCATATATTGTTGTGGTCATTCACCACTATTAACCACTATTAAACCACTATTAATATTAGTATTAAACCATATTAAACCACTATTAATATTAGTATTAAACCATATTAAACCACTATTAAACCACTATTAAACCACTATTAAACCAGTAAGCCATCGATAAATGTGCCATTTCCCATCGTCCGTCGAACGGCGACAGATAAAGGCGACACCTCGGATTGCCACAGTCCATACATCCTCAGCGCACAAAATAGCTAAGGTGACGCACGGTTCACGCAAGGTTAACGTTTGGGTTTATGGAGAATATAACTACATATATATATATATGTATATGTATAATTATTTAGTGTAATATATATTATATATATATAGATTATCATATATATCATATAGTTCATTGGGTTATAAACAATATTGTAACGCCACTTATAAATAAGGCCTCCACCGGCTACACCTTTCAATGGCCATTTCAGGAACCGATTGGTTGGAGGTACCTATCATATGTAAGGACTATGTACAAGTAAGGGCTAAATTTCAGGGAACATTTTAGGGCCCCTAGGGTAAGCATACAAAAACATATGAAAAAACGATGGGGAAAGCCTTTTTGGGAACATTATCTACATTCATGGTGGGTTTTGCACGTCTGTGTTAGTGTGCAGGAGGGTAATTTTGTAGGAAATCCATCCTACTGCATATGGGATTGGATCAAAAGCCTGGTCTTCACATTGAAATAACTGATATCTGTGGGATTATCTGTTGACCATGCTGGTCTATCTTGGCATGATCGTCAGTGCTATTTGGAATTATTTTCCAACATGTTTTCTCCCAGCATGTTTTCTCCAAGATGGGTTCCATTCACAACACCACTCTGAGTCCCACTATCTAAGTATGGGGTTTGATTCCCGTCTTGCCATCTCCATTCCATGCAAAAATGCGTTTCCATATCATTCGATATCTAACCCATCCCCATCCAGCCCATGAAGTCTCATGAATCCACAGAATTCATGATCTACAAACAGGTACTTGTCCATTTTCTCATCATGTCCACCCTCATCGACCATAACCAACCAAGCTAGTTACAATTCTGCAGTACGATTACCAATAGTTTACTATTGGGTTGTAACTAATTAAACTAATATAACTATTATATACTATTCTTACAACTAATGGCTTCCACACTATACTATTGTACCGCTATTATACATAACTGTTACGATATATACATATAATCATAATGATAATGATAATAATAATCATCACTAACAGTTATTAGGTTTATTAGTAGTACGAATTGACTATTAGTGATCAATATTAATCACTATGAATCACAATTAATCACTATAAATCACTATAAATCACTATTAATATAGTAATGACTAGTAATATTAAGTAAAAATTATCAATAGTTGAGTTCACTAGCAATAGACAACTAAAAACGTTTAATATACAATTAATACATATAATATATATTTGATTCTCAAAATCAACCATTAGTTGTGAGAGTTAATTATTGATAGAATCACTATATATCACTGTTATCATTGGTTATGTTATGCCAAAGTGTCATCACTATTATAGAACTATGGTATGTTTAACACTAATAATCTATAACATATAATATACCACTACTAAACTATATGCTATAATTAACATGTTTGTTTTATAATTTTATGCAACATTTTGACGCATTTCCATATATCCACATAGATTCCACAAATAAATATATATATATATATGCCCGTACTGTGTCCTGAAATGTTGATTAGATTGATTAGTAATATATGGTAATGACTCAAAACCCTAAACCACTGGTGAACATCAAAATAGCTTTTAAATGTATGTTCATACCCCTAACAAAATAGTATTGATAGGTATAGATCCATAGCCATATACCATGGAAAATCACCATTTCAATTGGTAAATCCACTATCAATGGGCAATGTTCATCAATGTTCAATAGCAAACTGCTAGTTTACACAAGAGGGTAATAACACGAAAAGTTGGAACAAATCTGCCCCACTATCAACCACTATTATTTATTATTAACTACTAGTATTAACCACTATTATTATCTATTAACTATTAAACCACTATGAATTAATCACTATTATACCACATTAATGGGATTTAACCAACAACGGGAAGATCATGGGAATATGATGGGGATATTGTCGGGATATTCTGCACTATTGTGCAAAACTACTATTAAGTATCAACCACTATTAGTATGAACCACTATTAGTAATAGTTAACTATGAACATCTATGAACCATAGTTAATTAACATTCATTACCCTCTGGTAATTTAACATAGCTATTGAAAATTGCCATTTATAGTTGATTTACCCATTAAAAATGGTGATTTTCCATAGCTATGTTAGTTTACCAGAGGGTAACCACTATTCCTGATTTCTGCCACCAAGTCTCCTCTTCGGCATCTGCACTTCCCTGCTGCGATGTGCTTCACCGCCCGCCTCCAGCAGCAGCACCGAGGCGCCGCTCTTCGCCAGCCGCGCGGCCAGGGGGCAGCCCGCGCTGCCGGCGCCCACCACGATGTAGTCGAAGTCTCCGGACCTGCCGGGGCCAAAAAAAAAACGTGGGAAAAAACGTGGGAAAAAACGTGGAAAAACCTGGGAGACTGGTGGCAAAACGCAGGGGAAACTGATGAAAAACGTGGGAAACACCGGGCAAAACATAGGAAAAACTTTTGAGAAACAGTAACATGGGAAAGACGTGGGAAAACTTATGAAAAACATGAAACAAAACGTGGAAACCGTGGGAAAACACATGGAAAACCATGGAATTGGATGGACAATATACGTCTAAAGATGTAGGAAAAAGGGTTGAACAATAAGGGTAAATGAGATGTTTCTAGCTATTTTTGGAGTGGCTAAAAACCACTTTTATTTGAGAAATACAGGAGAAATTCAAGGTTCCGTGGCTATGTAGTAATTAGTCCCAAAAAGATAGGAAAGGTTCAATTTACCATTAAATGCTAATCGGATTTTACTTGCCTATCTCTCGTTTGGGCTACTTAAATCCATACAGAAACATGGGAAACATACGCCGGTGTTTTCTTCGATTCACGTCATTCTTCATTCCACACGCTGCTCGGGTTCGAGCTGAGCGTTGCCCAGCTAAGACGGCTTGCGCCCATATCGAAAGAGGGAAAAATTTGAGCCCAAGGCTCTGTGAAGGTCATCACAGAGACTAAAATTAGGCTTCGACACAGACATAT
>Ga0126342_10017774_pt1 | contig 12260 bp, 13 predicted proteins | sample Cyp1metagenome_FD_92528 | JGI IMG/M metagenome (GOLD analysis project Ga0126342, IMG submission 92528) | Coral microbial communities from Lord Howe Island, Old Settlement Bay, Australia - Cyphastrea 1 metagenome | ecosystem: Host-associated > Invertebrates > Cnidaria > Coral ... | reverse complement strand
TCTACAACTTTTGACAGATTTGCTCAAAGCTAAGCTGCAGTGTGACTGCTGTGCTGCAGCAGCAACAGCAGCAGCAGCAGAACTTAAGACCAAAGGACCGAGCACAACTTAGCGGCAGCTGGTGTTGCTTGAGTGTAGTTTCTGCTAACATCCTGTAATATCCTGTAACATCCTTCCCAAAATCTCGCGGTTGTCATTGTTGGCACGAATAATTTGTTTGAAGTATGTCTCGCACATCTCGCGCATCTTTAAGATACCGTTTGTGCAGGTGACATCACTTCGCAAACGTTCAGATTCTTTAATCCTTGGCGACATGCTATGAGAAGAAACTCAAGCTCATGGCCTTGTTGAAACAGTCTTTCTTACCATCGCCGGCAGCACATGATTCACCTTGAAGCATTTGTGAAGACTTCGTGTCCTGCGAAGGTTAGACATTTTTTTCCCGACAGTATTGACACGCTTCAGAACAAAGTCTTGCTACACGGCTGCACTCCCAGCCACACCTACAGGATCCTACAGGTGGGTATCTGCTAAAGGCCCTCAAGAAGTCAACTTATGAGGAGTTTGGAGCAAGTCTTGTGGGTGCAATCCAAGACCGCCCTTCATCACAGATGCCAACAGAATCTACTATGAACTCAGGAACCTCAAACATCTTTTAAACTAGGCCCACACACACACCCTAGGCAATCCTCCTCATCATCGTTCAGCCATTCAAGCCACCCCGTACTATCTGCACCGATTGACTCTGTCGTGGAAGCGTAGGATGGCCTGAATGCAAGGTAAACCACCGATCGCAAGCCTCCTTCAAGAAGAGCTTTGACAAAGACTTGGAAACAAGCATGAGAAAACGGAGACAAAATCAAAGCGTTGCAATCTGATTGCAAGGGATGGTCTGTTGAACACAGCATTGCTACAAAAAAGAGTGCAAGTGCATGCTGCGCGGGTACAATCTGAATGCAAGTGCCAAGTATTGTATGAGCGTTCTGAGATAGATAGATATAGGTAGACGTAGATAGAAATAGGTAGACATAGATAGAAATGGATAGAAATAGATAAGCATAGATAAACATAGATAAACATAGATAAACATAGATAAACATAGACATACATACATACCAGACCAGACCAGACCAGACCAGACCAGACCAGACCAGACCAGACCAGACCAGACCAGACCAGACCATCCATGCATGCATGCATCCATGCATGCATACATACATAGATAGATAGATAGATAGACAGACATATATACATAGACAGAGATAAACATAGATAGACACAGATAGACATAGATAGACATAGATAGAATTAGATAGACATAGATAGACATAGATAGGCATAGATAGACATAGATAGACATAGATAGACATAGATAGATCGATGGATAGATAGATCGATAGATGGATAGATGGATAGATGGATAGATGGATAGATGGATGGATGGATGGATGGATGGATAGATAGATAGGAAGGAAGGAAGGAAGGAAGGCCAGTTTCGACCCATCATCCTGGCAGTGCTTCTCTTGGTTGAAGGGCAAGTCAGAGAACGCAGTATGCAAAAATGAAAGCCTCAGAGAAGAAAGATGTTTTAAATTAAGAAAAAAACTGAGATTCAGAGGGAAAAGGCTAGGGAAGAGGAAGAAGCAGCAAAGGGAAGAAGAGGAGAACTTTGGTGCTGGAACAAGTGAAACGTATCCCACCCCCAACCAGGCCAGGCCCGTTTGAGCCACTCATCTCCGCGCATGCCAGGTGGAATTCAGCGGGACGGCCACAGCAAAGATTGGTTTCACAATGGACATCCAATGGACATCTGACGATGCATTCGAGCAAAGGCGTTCGAGCAAAGGCACCTGCTCAGCTTTGGAGGAGTCCAGGCCATGCCGATGCTTGGGACGAAAGTGTCCTGCCACCATGATAGTTGGTAAATCCTAAGCTACTTGCCATGGTCTGTTTCACTGACATCCGAATTGGAAACAAGTAATTAGGTCACTCAGGTGTCACCCGAAGCCACTTCCCGCTGCACGCATTAAGCAGTCCTTCTGTGACACACTGAGCCACTCATACTCCGAGTTGTTCACAGCAGGTGATGCTGTCGTCGAACGATTCGATGGCCTGAGGGTATGCAGGGGTATGCATCTAAATAGACCACTCACAGCCCTGTATTTGATGCAAGTAAGGAAGATACTGGTACATGTCATGCCTTCTTTGTGAAGTAGTCCAATGCGGCTGGCAAATCCCTTGGCTCAAGCACAAAAGCACTTCGATTTGCCACATGGCAAGTCTTGCATGTCTTGCATAGAAGGAAATAAGGGGCCGGAGAACCCACAAGCAAAATGATAAAAGTGAGACCAGTGGAGAATTCGCCCAAAAAGGAATATGTTTTGGTATTTTGACCGTTTTCTTTGACAGAAAAGTGTCCCTATCCATCACGCCTAAACACGACAAAACCCCTTTTTTACTGCCCCATGAACTTCAGCCATAGTAAAGGTGCTGGAGCAGGTGACCGAAGGTTTCCTAGGTCCTAGGTCCTATGCCCAGCTTGCTGAAATCCCAAGCACGGTTGCCAAATGAAACTGGGGCAAGCAAATTACACGCGTCCAAAGTTTCCACAGAGGATGCTCATCAGACTGGTTCCAAGTGTATTGTAAAGGGCCCAAGTGGCCATTCTAATTTTTGAAAGATTTCAACGATGTTTAATAAGTTTCCTATGGGTTTTGAAAGAGTTATATACTTGGCAAAAATCGATTTTACCAGGCATGGTTGACAATGGGATTTTTCTTTCAGGCTTTGCTTGGCAGAATGCAATTTTGGAGGGCACACTTGACTGCGGGTTTTAGCTTACAGATCCTACCTGTGTTGGGAAATGTCAAAAAATATCAGGCATACTTGACAACCTGCGTTCCCTTTCAGATTTTGCCTGTCAAAAAAATAGCAAACATATTTGACAGCGCGTTTTCTCTTTCAGACTTTCTCTTTCTGATTTTTGCTTGAAACATGTTTTTTCTCTCAGTCTTTCCTTGGCAGAATGCCAAGCAAGCATGCCTCACGATGTGTTTGAATTTCAGACTTCGCTTGGCCAAACACCATCTTGGCCGGCATAAATGCAATTTTATCCTGTCCACTTGACAAATGTTTTTGCCTTTCCTGATTCACTTGCCATCACTTAGCAAAATGACCTTTTACAAAAGATGCTTGATAACTCGTTTTCCCCTGTGATTCTACTTGACAATATTCCATATCACTATGTATAATTGATACCTTGCTGTCTCTACCAGTTGTACTTGGCAAAATGTTATTTTACCAAACACGCTTGGCGACGGGCTCTCTCTTCAGGTTTTTGGGCAACACTGCAGTTTACCAAGTTTCTAACTATACCTATACAACTCATTTCACTGTTGAATGTTAGGTAGCAAAACTCAATTTTCCAGGCAATAGGTTCTGGCCAGCGCGCTTCAATTTCTTGACACTGGGAACACGTTTTACCATCCTTGTAGCGCTCTGATAAGCAAAACATACACCAGCAAGAGGAACCAGTTCCCTCACTCCCTTGCACCCAGTTTAGGCAAACCCTCCTCCCGCTCAAGCAGCACACACACACACACACGCGCGCGCGCGCACACACCCCGCTCACAATTGTCCCACCAAGCACAAACACCACAACCCCCGCCAGAACGCAAACACTCGCTCCCCTCGCAACTGGGCATGGTCTTCTGACACGTACTTGACTAGCCTATAATTTTCTTTCTCTACTACTCTTGTCTCCTCGAGTCTACTCTTGTCTACTCCCGTCTGCTCTTATGTAGCCTTGTCTACTCTTGCCTGCTCTTGTCTACTCTACCCTGCGGTTCCCTTTTGCTGCATCAGTTGATTCCTTGGTACTGTATCTCATCGTGGGTTTTGTTTGTCAGGTTTATTCTAATGTTGTGTTCTGATGATGCTAGGTTTCCAAGACAGGAATAAATATGATTCTCGCTGAGGGTCGGAGGTTGGCATTCCCATGATGAGATTCTAGTCTACTCTGCTCTATTCTACGCTGCGCTACACTACTATACCACTCTACCGACTCTACCCTACACCCTACTCAGCACCCTCCTTTGTTCTGCTCTTCTCCTAGTGGTTGTTTTCCATGGGTTCCATAGGCCCCATGGGCACCATGGGACCCACAGTCCATCACCAAAGACGAGATCCCCCTCGCCGAAAGCAGACTACACAAGAACCCTTCGCATCAAATGAAACACTCGATCTCAAACTCCGGACTGGGGGAAGCACAGCTACAAAATCCTCCGCACCACATCCATGTAGTCATTTCCATGGCTCCACAGTCCAAATCCAATGCTCTCAACTTACCACTTGACAAGTGGATGCGCAATGATGCACTTCAGCACAAATTCACTCATAAATTTTTGCACCTCGTGGAACAGTTGATGGTTTGGTTCGAATTTTGGCTCTTGAATGCTCTTGAGATCTTTTTGTGAGCTGCGGGATTCCGAGGTTCATATCGGCAAGCAATTTTTCGTAATTGCTGCTAACCTGCCAAATGTGTCACTGAAAATGCCGTCATTGTCATGTCTTTGTCACTGCAAGTTTTTGTTATGTGTCTGAAAACAAACCTATATAGTTAAAATGCAAACGCCATTGTTGGAATCTGTTGCCAAGGATGGGTTTTGGCCAACATGTATCACTTGGCAGTTTTCAGCAATCTCTACAAATTTTTAACCGGTTCTGCAACTGTCACCATCTACGCAGAATACTGCTGCCATTCAAACCCACACATGGAAAGAGCACTCTCACAACCGCAAAGTGCTTCCCATTACCACATACTTTTCCTTGCAGACTGTAAAGGCCCTCTGGCAAAGTTTTCCCAAGTTGGCAGTGTCTTGCAATGAGTTCGTCAAATGTTTAAATTTCTAGACACCTAGATAGCAGAGGTAAAGCAGCGGAGATCTCAGGAGAAAAAACAACGATGCGAAATGGATTGCAGCACGCAATTGGCTAGAAACCAGCTCTGGCCTGAGGAGCTGTCATGCACACATATGCACACAATTTAAGGCGCAGCTGTCAATTTTTTTTGATAAATTTTATTGTTCAAACTGCTACAGCTGGCAGGGATCATTGGATCATTCTTTCAAATCCGATTCTTGCAAGCAATCTTCTGGTACGGTAAAAAAAAAATTTTCTGCGAAGCAGGCAGCGTTTCTTTTTCAGCCAAAAGGGGCCTCAGGATTCATGTGATATTTCCACATGTGAATGGTGGGAAAATTTGTTACGCTCATCTCGATTTGTACAAGTCATCCAATGCTGTTCCAAGGCAGTCTCAACCAAAGGAAATTCTCCGCACTCCTCCTTGGAAGTGCGAGCGGGGCTCACGGTTCCACTGCATTTTTTTTCTCCAGTTGTTGTTGCGGTTTTCCAGTTCTTGTATCGGAAATCTCACATTCCGCCAAAGAAATTTCTGCTTTGCAAAAGTTTTCACCTGTTGTAGATACCTGCCACTGCCTCATATCGATCAGTGGTATCCTATCGATGCTGCGATCTGGTTGTTTCAGCCATCTGCCTGAAAGTTTCTACCACTCTCCTTCGAAGTGGCTGCGCCGTCTCAGCTGTCAAGCCAGTTTGGGTGACCTGCAGAATCCCAAACATCAATGTTCTGAATGGTCGCTGAATCTCCGATGTCTCCATCTATGAGGCATAGTCTTTGCTCTTGCTTCAAGGCCTCATACATCTCTGAAATTGAAGGTCCATACTGACTTCTTTCACGGGTAGTTTCCACCTCCATGTCATCCTCTGGATTTTCACTCTCACCTCCTTCGTGTCCACCAGGCGCGTCAGTCAGCTCTGCCAACTGGTCCTCCACGTTGCCTCACAAGTTGCATGTAGGCTGCAGTACCCATCGTGTGAGATGCCTGCATGTTGGCACGTTCAAGCGTATTGAGAAGGATGCATTGTTCATTTGTAAGACCCAATCCATTTTGCAAGAAACCTCCTCCTTCAACCAACGCGTAGTGAACTCCAGACACGTAGTCGTGTGTCATACTGAGCTCGTTGATCCTTTCAGTCACACGCTCACCCAGATCGTAGAATATTCCATCCAGCATGTCAATTCGATTCGCCTGTTGAACAATGTAAGCATCTTCAACGCCCACTTGATTCCAGCAATGAACATGTCATGGCTCAGTCTCCTCCAAGCCATGTATGCCGCCACTGCAAAAGCTGTCCAAAGCCAAAACATGAAAGCCAGTGCAAGCCATAGCCACCAAGTCTCAGAACTGTTTGTGACCTGTTGGTCCGCAGCAACGCATGTCCCACCATCGTCAACAGTGATCTCAGCTGCTTCTGCACCATTCTGAGCAAGTGACTCAAGACCCCACAAAGCTGCCATCCTTAAAATTGTTTTTGCAACACGCTTCAAAATTTGCTGTCCAACCAAGCGACTTGAAACTGCATCAAACTCCTCCTGGCCAATCATCTCCAAGTTGATGGGATCCATGGCTCCAATTTGATTCAGCAGAATCATCAAGCGGCTTTTGTTCAAGGGTTTGGTCCCTATGTCGCTGTAGTTCCACTCTGTGGGTATCTGGCCAACTGCCAGTTGCTTGGTGACTTGTATCCACAACACCTTTCCACTGAGGTGTCGAATCCTTCCAACTCCCTGTTTGGATACCAACTGCCTTGATGCACTGTTGTCGGTCCATTGATAGTGCTGCACCTCCTTTCCTGTCAGGAACTCCAAACACCTTTTGATGTAGATTCCATCTGAGCAACCAGACACCATGCTGTGAAGTTCGCTCTCAGCTGAAGACAAGGAGACAATTCGCTGGCTCCTTGAAGAAGCGTAGACAAAACTCCCGTTGACAAAGTGAATGGCGCTGGAAGTTGATTTTCGATGCTGCTTGTTGGCTGACCGGTCTGCATCCGTGGAAGTCTCCGCAGGCCAGACTTGCTCACCTCCTGACTTCCACTTCCCTGAGCCTGACTCGGGTACAACCAGCTTGACACCCATGCCCCCACTGGTCTTCAGGTACCCAATGACCTTGCGCAGGCGTTGCAAAGCGCACAAAGTCGGTGCAGACATGTAAATGGCCAGCTCCTTCACAGCAAACATCACGTCCATCCTTTCTCTTGCAAGGTAGAGCAGCAAACCAATCACACTGCGGTAAGATCTTCCATCAGCTGCTGTCAACTGCTGAGAGGTGTCAGGGTTTTGGATTGAACTGTCACAGGGAATCTTCTGAGCACGTGCATGTCCAAAAGCCTTCTCGAAACATGTTACAACCTTTTTTGTTGTCGTTCCTGGCACAACCATCAGAACATCTGCCAACTTGACAAGTTTCCACTCGAGGAAACAAATGCTACTGCCAACATCTTTCAGTTCATTGTAACTCACGCTGAACTTCGAAGTCATTGCTGGGAGAAACTTGTTGATCCAAAAATCATGACCGCCAGCAAACAAAAGATCATCGACATGAATCATGAAAGTGCTGTGCACTCCATCCACTGTGCACCTTCCAATGCAAGGTTGCTCCTTGCACCAGCAGCAACTCAAAACCTCAGAGACGTAGTTCCTGAAGTGCCAGTACCAAGCTTTTGCGCCTAAGCGCTGACCTGGAAGGTTCCGCAAGACCAGGTACTCAGTGTCATAGAGTTCGGCCCCGATGATTTTGTCGTGGGGCACCTGCAAGAAAGCATCCTTGATGTCCAGTGAAGCAAGTGTCACCTTGTATGAGCCACTGTTGCATGGTTCATCAGGCTCATCTCCCAACATCTTGAGGTAGATCAACGGGATCAAGTTTGAGGTGTGACACCCTGTTGCTGGAGCATACGTATGTATCACTGTGCTTTTTCACTTGCAAATTCTCGAGCCACGAAACGGCTCCTGCGCATCCATCTTTCAACTCCATCCTTGTGCATCTTCTTGCGCCAGTCACAGACGAAACGCGTTGTGAGCGTTCCCACACGCTCCAAGTTTGAGTCTGCTCTCCTTTGCAAAACGCCCCATGGAGAGTAGCCTGTTGATCTCAACTTCATCGGCTAACTTGTCAATCCAGTCAGGTGGTGCTGCTGGAGGCTTGTCCAATGGCGCATCAGACCACAGAGATTCTGGGACATCTGTGAGGCTCACTTGATCCTCATCAGCCTACAATTCATCCTCAGGGATGTCATCTTCCATGTTGAGCTCTGTCGTGTAATCATCCATTGTTGCAAACTCATCTGAACCAATCTTCACAACACGAATCATCGACTCGTTGAACTGCATGATCTGATTCAAACGTTGTTTCTTCTGTTGCTCTGTTTTGGTCTTCTTGGCATCCTGTTCAACATTTGTCTCATCATCATGCAAACGTGTGCCATGTGGTTGCCTGGGTGTTGGAGGCAACTGCATTGAAGACATTGGTGGTGTCACCGGAGCAGCTTGACCAACATCAGGTTGTATGTCCACTTGTGATTCCATCGCAGGGAGAAAAGAGGCATCAGTCACATCATCGTCAAAAACTGAATCAACAACAACTTCTCCTGCACGCACGGGCATTGAAGAGGAAGGAAGTGAAGAAGGAAGCCCGTTGTCCTGATCGTCAACTGCAATGACATCAGGATTGGCACTGCTGACTCCAGTTTCACCTGTAACCTGCAATCCAGTGTTGACATCTTGTTCACCCATGGCTTTTGATTCTCGTTCTTCTGCCTTCTCTTCTATCATTTTCTACTTGGTTGCTTCAGCATCAGCGTCATGGAGTGGATGTGGCAAGATTGGTACTGAAGGTGGTTCAAAGCTTGCTGATTTTCCCGCAACAGTTTTCCTCGTAGGAATCACCCTGCCACCAAAACCGCTTTTGAACTGCCATGTCGGTGCATTGAAGTGCAAGTAAAATCCCAAGTGGCATTTCCAGTCTGTAGCTATGCGACGTATGGAACGTGTCAACATGATTGGGCTACCTGTGAAGACAATGTAGGGGTCCTGCGCCTCTGTTTTCCCAAGCACCAAACCTCGTTGCCATTTCGGGTTTCCCCCACTGTGTTCTCACACAAGCTGTTTCCGGGCCATTGGTGCCGCCTCAACTTCATCATGTCTTTCACGCTCCATCTCAACTGCTGCAAGTGGCATTTCATCCTCATCCAAATGTTTGAAACCCATCACCTGCGGTGGCCTCTCTGCAGAGGTGATGATGGTCAGGATGCAGCAGTCACCTTCATAGCCATGAAATTCAGCACACACGCCAGTTTCCAGAGGCCCGCAAAGTTCCAAAACTAACCACTGATTGTTGTCCTGAATGAGGGTGATTCGAAACTTCCCAGACATCGTTGGGCACGCAAGAGTTGGATCTTGACAGCAGCTTGCAAAGTGTTTGCAATTGCCAATTCCTTCAGGACTGAGATGCCAACCAGCACGCAAGTCTGTCAGTGAACTCAAAACATCTGCACGCACTGCTCTGATGTCCAAAGAATCTGGTTCATGTTGCACCATCCTAATCCAGCCACGCACGGTCATAGATCTGTTTTGCATCTCAATTCGAATTGCAATGTCACCAAATGTCAAAGTTTGTTGAACTCCATTGACATTCCACCCACCTTCCATTAGCTCGCCAAAGCACAAGATGGGCTTACTTATTTGGTCACTCAGCGCAACAGTCTCTTTCAACACAATTGCACGTCCATGCATGTCCATGAGATGCAACTCCACGTCTCGCATACCATGAAGTGGTATGTTGTTGCCTTGAGCATCCCTAAGATTACCAGGCAAAGCATCTGAAACTGATTCAAATTCTGTCATGGACGCTGGAAAAACTGAGATGTCGGCACCTGAATCAAGCAAGATATTGTGCATGTCACTGCCCTTATAGGGAAGCTTTCAACCATAGTACGCACCATGTTGTTTGACTCATTCAAGCTGTGAACATTTGGGCTTATCTCCGATATAGTATCTAACCACGCGGAAAGCTCCATCAACTGCCTGGGCATCATTGAAAGAATCTCTCAAATCAAAAACAAGCTCATCATATCTTCCAACATCTGAGATGTGATTAGAATCTGCAAAGTGAATTCTGGCAACACCTCCTCGCTGGGGCGCTACTGGCAGCTGTGCGCTCGTGGGCGAAGAAGGAGACGAAGGAGACCCAGCTGCTGTTGCATTGGGGCTCTGCTGCACAGGCTGCTGAACATCATTCTGAACCTGTCGAACATTTGGCGCCCAGCAATCTCGAGCAAAATTCCCGATTTTGCCACACTTATGACATGTCACTGAAGACCTGTCACCTTTGCCTTTCCCTGAACCGTCATACTTCCCACTGTGCTTGCCCTTGGAGTCACTCTTCTGCTTTCCCTTTGAACTGGACTTACCATCTTTCGTCTTTGTTTTGCCTTTCACTTTTCCTTTTGGGGACCCTTTTGAACTTCCATTCTTTCCTTTGCCTTTGTCACCTTTCTTTCCACTGTTCCATCCACGGCCATCCGTATAGACACGGCCAACCTCCATTGGCATAATTCCAGAAGCATCATCTGAGAAAATCAAATTGCTCCATTTCTGTTGGCTGCGGTCCCACTTCAAGACCTGCTCTCTGAGCTCCTTGAACGTAGTTGTCTCCTGGATTTCCAGTTCCAGGTTCAGACACGCACTTCAAAAGGATAGCTTGTTGAAAGCTGACCTGGAATCGTAGAAGCGGCCTTTCTGGCCTCTTCCAGTGCCTCCTCAAGTTTCAACACCTGAGATTGTAGAAGCTGTCCCATGTTGAATGCAGGCCAGTTTGTCAATGCACCCATCAGCGCAAGTCCTCTGTTGTTGCTAGAGGGACGCAGTGTCAGTGTAAGTTGCCTGAAGGCTTCAAATCCATCAGCCTGTTTCACACTCCTCACAACATCGAGGCTTCTGTTCCTGCAGAGCGAGGCTAGAAGTCCATGGAGACGTGCACCTCGTTGACGTGTGTCCACTGAAACTGCTGACATGTCCAGTGGCTTCGCGTAAAACTTTGACACACAAAGTTAGATCGCGAAAACCGTTTTCAAACCTCTCGTGCTCAAAGTAAACCCAAACCAAAATATATAAACAAACGGTGATCGCTTCGGGTTTCTGCAGTCTCGACTCTCCCAGGCCGTCTCACGGCGACACACTCACACACTTTTCGCCCTCGCAGGCTTGAGACAACGTTCACGTTGGTCGACACAGTTCAGAACACAGAAACTAAGTGAGTTTCTGTGGGTAAAGCAAACTGGATTCCAGTCCAGTTAAGGAAATTCCAAAAACTCTACAAATCTGGTCGTGCAAAAACAACTCTACAATCTAGAAACGTGCAAAACCGGTTTCTCGGTTCCTAAAAACTCTCCGATTGGTTTCGTGCAAGTTGTTCTCGTGTGGAATAACTCAAAACGTGCAAATCCAAACGAAAAATGGCAACTGCGTCACAACTCTTTGTGACGTAATGAGATGAGATTAACTAACTACATCACAATCACCTGCTAACTACAAAACGAAGTCCAAACTACTCAAATCCACAAACTACAACTACAAAACACCTAACAACTACCTAAGTTCAAGCACAAGATCGCTACGCTAGCTATACATAGGATGATTTTTCACACCCCCTTTCGAACTTGTGCGACTACAAATTCAATCATTCAGCTTTGATATCGAAGCAAATTGGACACCGAACCAACACCAACGGCGTTGATTTGCTCACCGTGTGGCAGTCTCTTCTGTGATACTTCGATCCAGTCGAGCTAACGGTAACCGGCACTCCAATCTCAGGTCTACAGACCTTGCAGACACTGCAGCTCCTTGCAGTCCGTCCCATCGAAGTGGCTTTATAAATAGAACATTTCTCACGGATATGATACATCTGCCGAGTTATACTCCAGTAGATGACATCTCCAGCCTCATCCTCGACTCGACAGTCAGTTCCAGAGAATTCAAATTGCTTGCAGTCATATTGCGGCCTTTGCAAAACTTCAAAGTGCAGAATGCCAAAAGAATACCAGACAGAATACCCAATATATATACGATCAATAAGAGCCAGTAGAGCTCTTCCATCTCTCAGTCGGCCATGGCTTGCGAGACCTGCCCACACACACAAATGGCTGCGGAAACCCATTCAACTCACATTGAAATCCATTCCAAGCAGTCCACAAACATTCCAAAGACAGTCCATCAAGGAAAGTCCAAAAATCCAGAGAAAATCCAAAAGTCCAAAGATCATCCTCTCGATGTCTCTTGGATACTTTTGCACTCTTGCAGTTCAAACTGGAACTAGAATTAACTGATGCAATCGTCAGAC
>Ga0126342_10017773_pt1 | contig 12260 bp, 10 predicted proteins | sample Cyp1metagenome_FD_92528 | JGI IMG/M metagenome (GOLD analysis project Ga0126342, IMG submission 92528) | Coral microbial communities from Lord Howe Island, Old Settlement Bay, Australia - Cyphastrea 1 metagenome | ecosystem: Host-associated > Invertebrates > Cnidaria > Coral ... | reverse complement strand
ATACATATATATATACATTTATATAAAGTCCATCCCCTGGGCGCATATAAGTCGCAGCTGTGGGGGACCTAATTTTTTTCGCTGTTGTTTTATACGGTCAATGTCTACTGTGATTTTACCTCTGTATATGTGTATAAATATACATTCTTCGTGTCAACTTATCGTTGGTGTTTTTGCACGTCAGATGCATTCCACATCAGAATTCGCAATGACTGTTCTGAGCAAGTGTGTGTCCATGTTGTGCTAAGATGATTTTCCACTGAATTCATTGGATTTTCCAAGTTTTTTCATGTTTTTCTCCATAATTTGGGAATTTCGCCATGAAATTCCGCATCACAAGGCAGAAAATTGGTCGGTCCGCCAACATGGACAACGTTTATTGGGTCGTGGACGCTACCAAGCTGAACGACAAAGCGAAGGTCTTGGTCTCACCGGTGACTCGGCGATGTGTCAATCAGCAGGGCGAAGCAACCAATGATTTCTGGTAGGTGTAATCCACTAGGTAAATGATCCATTCGACAACCATCCCCACGTTAACCTTATATTGTATGGATATATAAATATATATAAAACAATGGATTTAAATATATATATATATTTCTGGTGTCCATGATTATCCCAATATAACACAGTTACATCTACCAGAAATAATATAACCATTTTTTGTTTATAAATGATTTCTGATGTCCATGATTATAATTATAATGGTGTTATAATGGGATATGGTGTTATATTGGGATTATATCCAATGTTACATTATGGATGATTATGGATAATGATTATGGGATTCATATTTCAGGATATTTTGCTAGATATTATCTGGGTAAATTTGATCAGGACCGAACCCTGTTCTCCTTCACTGGGAATCATGGTTCGTCCTAGGGAAATCCCCAAATGGCCGCAAGATTCACGTTACTGAAATATTATAATTTACCCAGATATATAGCTATATGCAGTTTATAAACCGCAACAAATCACAACAAACACAACATTGGGACCATTGGGATTATGATAACATGATAAAAATCAACGTTAATCACATTGTTTCCTGTTAAAAATGGTTGGTTTGGGGGATACAGTATATGTTTTTTCATGCACACCCACGTGTTGCCGGGTTTGGACGTTTTTGCCTCAGGCAAACAGACGGGCAGTGGTTGCTAGACCCCTGTTGGTTGGTGATTACCCTTTGGTAATTTACCATAGCTATGGACAATTTCAATGTTTAAAAGATATCCAAATTGTAATAAAAGGTATCGACTGTATAAATGGTTCATGTTCAATCGCTATGTTAAATTACCAGAGGGTAGTTGCAGGAGGGTTATTATTACTCTTTATACATATTGTACATGGTCCTAATCCATGAACCAGGAATCCCAAACCAAATGAACGGGGGGGGGTTGATCACTGCTCACATGGACATCAAGCGTGGGGAAAGCAGTGTGTAAAATGATCGATAAATTGATTGGTTATCCATATCGAATCATATCAACATGGTAAATGACCGGAACTTAACACTGAACAATATGTGGGCTGTTCGGATTTAACCAGCAGAAAAGTGATATTAACATGTATTAACCGACAAACATAGGGAATCAACAAAGCAAAAGTATGATTTGAAACCACAACCGGGAGAACCGATGGATCGATTTAGTTAAAATTTGATTAAAATTTTCTATGATTTTGCTATGAATTGAACATGTCGAAACCAACGGAAGGATAAATTTGTTTTTTTGGGATATCGAACATGTTGTGACTATATGTGAGAACATGTGTTGATTCGTTTGCTCCACATGGGAACATCAAATAAACAAATTATGTCAAATTGTCTATGGTTTTGCCGAAAGTGGTTGATTCAAATCATTTTTTTATCACTACCTTGACCTGCGGTACCCATGAAAAATTGGGATACAAACAAAGTCAGGTCAAAGACATGTGTTCCGTGGGGATATTCCCTGAAATTTAGGCTTTATATAGGCCTTATATATGGTAGGTACCTCCAATTTAGGATCCTGGAATGGCCATTGATGTGTGTGCGTTTCTGAAATTAGGATATCGTTTTTTTGGCCATATTTTTCATGGTGAGAATCATGAAGCTCTATTATTGAAATTGGGGACGCACCATTTTCAAACAAATCAATTTCCGTGGGTAGATTGAGGGTCTCGGTACTAGTAGGTTCTAGAATGCTAAAGATGGCCTGATGGCCCAGTGCTTCGTCCATGTTCGCCCATTGGTTTCTTAAGTTGTTTGAATGCCGGAGGAAACCGCACATGGCTGCCTATTTCCTTCTTTTATTGCAACTAGGAGACTCACACAGAAGCAACTCAATGTATTATGGTTATTGATGTTGTTTTTTATCCCTCGTCTGATTTCATTTGCTTTAGTTTTTCTTAGTTTCAGGCAAATGAACCGTTATAATTCGGCTAGACATCTTTAAACTGGAGACCCTATTTGTCCTCCCTTGGTTTTAGGGGTTCCAACTTTAATTGTCCCTCAAGGAAACTTCCATTGCGGAATCTTCTCCAAACCACAAAAAATGCCCTGCTTGCAATCGCTGTCGGTCGAAGTAGCTAAGTCAGCTATGGTAAGTCCGGGCGACGCTTTGGCCTACATGGCACCTGGGGGTTTGGACCAGGATGCTGATGTGTTGAGAGGCTACATTTTGGGTGCCCCCTCCCTCGCGGTCAATTTTTCAACGCTGGTGGTCACCACTGCGCTTATGATCCGACGCTTGGGCGAACTCGCGGGCGACCCTTCCGGTGCCCCCTGCAGAGCGAGGCGCACTTGCTGAAATGCGCCGGGCGCATCCTGTTGACCCTGCCGGAGGACAGACCAACACCCGTATCATTGCCGGATACGCAGTGTCCGCCACCGCGTTTCCAGGCGCGCGCTGGCTGTCTGGCGAACAGGAGATTCGCTACCGGTCGGACAAGTTTTCCTCGAGGGAGGCTTTGGACGACTGGTCACCATCGGGTCGAACAGTCCCGACGCCGCGGATTTGCTGGGCATGACATGCTGGTGGGTTCAAATACGTTTGATATTCAACCATAGAAATTGGATATAATTTGGAGCAAATTGGATGATCTCCAATTACCAACACATTTTTTTGGGGGCTGAAACCACCAACCAGAATACCGTTGTTTTTTTTTTGTGATGATTTAGTGATCCAACGTCTGCACCAAGGAATTCAAGATCCCAGGTCGCGATGGTTCTCAGGGCAGCTTTAAAATGGCACCTCGGCCAGATGAGTCTCTGTCATGGATCTCCTGGAGATGGATGAAATTGGGATGTTAATATCATCCCAACATTTTCCCATTGGTTAACACCATTTTAAATAGTTGAACCATGGTTATATGGGGGTAACCCCCACATAATCCCAATGTATATATACTGGTTGGTGGCTTGGAACCATGGAATTTTATGAGTTTCCATTCAGTTGGGAATCTCATCATCCCAACTGACGAATTCATATTTATCAGAGGGGTTGAAACCACCAACCAGTGGATACTCAACAGTCGCTTCTATTTTTTTTTTTGAAACCCAACATGTTTTTCGGATTTTTTAGGACGGTTTTAACCATCAAACATGGGGATATAAGTGATAGATAGTGGAGATAAATCCAACATAATGGGGATATTGTAGAACATAATTCATACCATCTGGTTATTTAACATAGCCATGGAAAATCCCTGAAAAAATGGAGGTTTCTAGCTGGGAAAATCATCTATTTCTATGGGCCATCTATTCCATGGCTATGTTAAATAACCAGAGGGTAACAGTAAACCTACCTGTGCAACTAATCGGGTTGATTGGTCATTCAAGTGCGAGAAGAAGAATGGACGCTCAACCAACCATACTCTCTGGTAAACTGACGTAACTATGGAAAATCACCATTTTTAATTGGGAAATCCACTATAAATGGCAATTTTCAATAGCTATGTCAGTTTACCAGCGGGTAAATGGTGATTTTCGCATGTTACTGGATGGGTTACTTTTGAAATGGTGATTTGTCTTCCCCAAAAAACAGGATCTCAAATGAAGAGTGGGAATATTTTATAGATATAGCTGATACTACTGGGGTAACCGACTGGAGGGGCCTCTAGTACTCCATTTTCTTGCCAGATTTGAGGATGTATAAGATTATATATGTATGCACGAATGTATATGTGCACATATAAAATTATAAATGTATATATATATATATATAAATGTAATCGTATACGTATTTATCTACATATATATATATATGTCTTTATATGTATATGTACAAATGTGTATATGTGTATATGTATATATGTATATATGTGTATATGTGTATATGTATATATTTTTATCTGTATATCTGTATTTATGTATATATGTATATATGTGTATAAGTATATATGTATATATGTATATCTGTGTCTATATATATGTATTTATATATGTATATGTATATGTGTATATGTGTATATATATATATGTATATGTGTATATGTGTAATGTGTGTATATATATATGTAAATATGTATTTGTATATATGTATATGTGTATATGTGTATATGTATGTATATATATATATATTTATTTAAATGTTTATAAGTATATATGTATATAGATGTATATGCGGATGAATATATGTGAATAGGTAAATATGTATACATGTATACATGTATATATATGTTTATATGTATATATTTTTATCTGTATATATGTATTTATGTATATATGTATATATGTGTATAAGTATATATGTATATATGTATATCTGTGTCTATATATATGTATTTATATATGTATATGTATATGTATATACGTACATGTGTATATGTGTATATGTATATATGTATATATATATGTTTAAATGTTTCTAAATATATATGTATATAGATGTATATATGTGAATATGTATATATGTATATATGTATATGTATATGTATATGTGTATATATGTATATATGTATATGTGTATATGCGTATATGTGTATGTGTATATGTGTATATGTATACACGCATTTATGTATATATTTTTATGATAATAATATATATGTGCGTGAATATGTGGATATGATGCTGATTATGTGTGTCTGTATATATATATATATATATGCGTCAAACATCATATTGTTGCAGGGTATCTAAGATTTGCCATGATTTTATCAGCTAAAACATGGAACTGTTTGAACCCAGAGTATGGGATAAGATGAGGAGTTAAAACAACACATGTTGGACAAGGTGGATCATTTACTTCATGGTCAATTCAGAGGTTGATGGAAAGCATCAATTCGATAGCCGAACAAATCAGGTTTAGAATTCATTTTAAGCGATTCAGATTGACATGTTTGCAATCTCTGCACCTAGATGACGTTGGGGCTCGCTGAATATTATTGTGTTCTTCTCCATCACACCCCTATCTCAACAAGTGTACTATTGGAAAACCTGTCTGCCAACCAGGACCCCCCTTAGAAAAGATCCTTAAAGTATGTTTTTACTCTTGCACGTTGTTGGCTGTGTATTTTGTGGGCCTTCTTGGAATTGTTGCGAGTGGATTTTGCATTGCATGTTTTTTTTTTGTACTTCTATGATCCACAGCTATTGGTCTTGTCTTGATGGAATCACAGCTATTGTTGTTCAACTGGCCAGGGACCTTTATTACATGATGTCATACTACATGAATCTACATGGATGTGGGTCAAAACCCTGTACCCCCAGTGAACCTCAAGGTTGATGGTCATCCCTTATACCACATGATTAGTAGGTTTTGACCCATACCCACATAATGTTTTATTATTTTCTGGTTTTATTCCTTTTTTTTGTGGTCTCTTTGGGAATCACCATTGACCAATAGCTTTGACTCTGACTGGCGTCTCCGCAAAAAACCACTGAAATTCCGCCCAGTTCCACTTAGGTGATGTACCCCAAGGATAAGTCCTCTTTTAGGCAAGCTGGAGGCTACTGGGGACGACGTCTGCTGGATTTTGTGCGGGAAGTTCCTTTTTTAAGCATCACTTAGCCAAGAAAAACTGGAGTAGATTCCATGTTTTTTTTGCTATGAAACGATAAAACCATGTAATTTTTTTTGGAGATTCCGGAATATTCAGGAATATGGGAAAACAATTCATTAGGCCATTATATTGAATTTGTATGAATTTGTTGCCCTCCAGTAAATAAACATAGACACTGCCAGATAGGGCTTGGAAGTTTAGTTTCCACTAGAAATTTCTGATTTTCAGGAATATGGGTATGGGTCAAAACCTACTAATCATGTGGTATAAGGGATGACCATCAACCTTGAGGTTCACTGGGGGTACAGGGTTTTGACCCACATCCATATGGGAAAACGGGGATGTAACAATGTAACATGCCAATGTTCGTCTAAATTTGGGTCGATGAAACAGCGGCACGGCCGCATGGATGGTCACGATGGCACCAGGGTGGGAAAATGGGGTCCAGCTCTTGTTTTGGCATGGGGCCAACCCAGATGGGTAAAACCTTGGCATTTGGTTTGTTCAATTACAGTTATGGCCCGAAATACCAGTTGTAAGTAATAACAAAACCCCATTTGTAGAATGTACAAACCCATTTATAACCAGTTATAACTGATAAATTGCCATAACTGTATGTCATGTACATGTCGGTATGGACAATTTGGTACAAAATTGGGTGATTCATAGTAAAAATGACCAAAAACTACGGGCAACCTGCAACCTGGGCACAACAGAGGTGCTCAGAAACAGGGCTAGACGGAAACCCAACAGGCTTTGGTGAAAGCGCACACTGCTTCAAAAACAGCGATGAAACATGGTCAAAGGAAGGCACCATGGAGATGGGAAGCGCAGCTTCCCCGTCATCGCCCAGCAGATCTACGTACCCACACCGTCTTCGCGGGCCAGATCCTACAGTGGCAGCACGACCGCGCTGTTCCCATGGATTTTCTTGTTTGTACTTGGTGGCTCATCCCACGGCTCGTAAGTGGGTTATAACCCCAGTTATAAATGGGATAAGTAGGGTTAATCCACTCATAACTGGGGTTATAACCCACTTACGAGCCGTGGGATGAACCACCAAGTAGCCATAACCATCCACAACCCATATAGCATGTTTGACTGCGGCACACAAACACTCACATGCCAAGTTGCCACGGATCTAAGGAATATGATCATTATCCCAAGAGTAAGGTGTTTTAAAGGGGGTTGAAGGGTGCTTAACCACCAACAACCATCAATCATGGTTTACTCACAATCTATAGTAACCCCAAAAAATGCCGAAAAGTACCAATTGTCACTATTTTAGTACAGAATATGTTTTTCTATATATATATATATATTTATGGATTAATTACTAGAACATAATATAACTGGGTGCTGATTTGGAACATTTTTTAGTTTCCATAATATATGGGATGTCATCCTTCCCAACTGACAAATATTTTTCAAGATTGTTAAAACCACCAACCAGTAATTATCAATAGTTTCATCATTTATAGTGAATTTTCCCATGACAAAATTGTGATTTTCCATAGTTGTGTAAACGTTTACCAGAGGATAATCCATTCTTTTAGGCCATACAATGCTCTAGATAAGTGGGAATATTCCATTAAACTAACAGGTATAACCCAGTTCCTTAACGTTAACCTTGATGGATAACATTCTTGGCAGCCTTGGTGAGTCCCCATGACTTGATCAAGACGCCAGGTCAAGGCTTTGTACAGTTGAAGTGCGAGAGTGACTCCTGGATGCAGCGAGCAATTTCAACGACCCTTAAAGAACGTTTGTGTGTTTTTTCAAATTTAACGAGAGATACTTGTACGGGACAAAAATGTGTGTCTGAAAAAACTTACTGGTGTGTTTTACGCAGGGAATTTTCTGGAATGATCCATAATCACTAGTAACAATCATCCAACATCATCCAACAAGCCCATTCCTATCCATTCCCTACGTTTAGCACCAGGAAGGACAATTTGGGACAACAAGGTTTGATGATTTAGATCCGGACAAAGCCATTGCATGTATAATGATGTAACATAACTATGGAAAATCACCATTTTTCATGAGAACAAGATGGAACATCACAATTTTTCACTGGAAAATTCACTATAAATGATGAAATTCTTGATAATTCCTGGTTTAGTGGGAGCAAGATGATGTCGTCAAGTGAATTTCCTGTCTGCCAATGTTACAATGTTTGGGAGCGACGGGGTCGGACCTGCTATGGCTGAGATCGCCCAAGGGTTGGCACACCAGTAGTCTTGGCTCTTGAAAAAATATTGTTTCACCCAGAAGGCTTCGCTTGAGCAGCCCTGGCAGCATATGGTTTCAATATATATATATCTATATATCTGTATATATGTATATATATATACATTTGAACATTATTTTGAATTTAGGTTATTAACAAATGATCATATTAGCTACCCGGCCTGAAATATGTGCAACCCCCCTACTAAGCCTTGGCTTATGGAGTGAATATTAGAGAATTTGGGTACATATGGTTACCAGATGTTACCAGCTATTACCAGCCTATTTGTGGCTAAGGTACCTGAAAAATAGCTGGGTCATGGCCTAGAGAAGATGAGGGGAAGTTCAGCATTGAAATAAGAGAACCCTGAAGATTTGAATATGATTCAAACAATGGATGCTCACCCACGAAAATGTGGACATAACCAACCAAAATGGTGACATCAGACAATTTTCGATTGGCATTTCCGGCTGCCTTGCCCTCGCACATTGACCCCCAAAGGGAATACTAACTCAGAGGTGTCTAAACTTTAATTCTTTTTTGTTGGGTTCGCTTGCGCGGGGGGCCTCCATTCGAATACCCAAAAATGGCGTGGGAACCCAACGATTTTTTTTCTGCAAGGACTGAGTAAGAATAAACCATGAAATAATGGTTTCTTAGCCGGAATAACCTTTAGCATTTGCTAAATTAACATGCTCGTAGCTGTGGAACATCACAATTTTAAATGGGTAAACACATCAAACTTAATAGATCATTTTCCATGGCTATTTAAATTACCAGAGGATAGTAGTAGGGGCGAATAGGGGCGAACATTTTTCACCCTCTAATTTCTTTGACTGTGTCTCAAACACCGAGCGGAAGCCTTCTACTTTGAAACTACTTAGGGATTCAGGCTGCTTATGACATATTATGACTATGACATATAGACGGATTTCTAAACCAACTGAAAAAAACTATCACTGGGGACTAATCCAGCTCATGGTTTTTAGCTACTATTATACTCATGGGTCACAAGCCTGATATTTACTATTAAAATCTATTAAACTAATGCAGTTCCATTGAACTTTTTGTGATCATTTTTCACAACAGGCGGACCTTCAAATCCCATGATGACCTGGCGAAGCCGGACCAACCTCACTCAATTTTTGTGACCCATGGATACCATGCCGTGTTTATGATGCGCTATGTAAGGCAAAAACTTTTGGGATAATCATGTTCAATCATGTTCAAATAATTTTCCATGAAATTTCCTGAACTTTGCCAATGATGTCATAAATTGGTGAAATTGCTATGTACAGTTGGCTAATCCTTTTTTTGTGTCACGGTCTTCAGAAACAGATTGGCAACATGATTTGAGACAAGTAAAGAACAATGGCCATTTCATGGACGTTTTCGGTACCTACTACGGCCTATATCAGATTATATAAGGCCTATGTAAGGCTTTATGTAAGGGCTATGTAAGCGGAGCCCCCAAAATGTGAATCAAATATTGTACCTCCAGCATGAAATGGTCATGTAAATGATGATCCATGAAGCTCGGTAAATGATTGCTTACTTGGTGGTTCATCCCACGAATCGTAAGTGGGTTATAACCCCAGTTATAAATGGGATAAGTAGTTAAGTAGGGTTAATCCACTGAAATCACTGGGGTTATAACCCACTTACGATTCGTGGGATGAACCACTAAGTAGTGTGTTTATGTGATTTTTTTGTAGCACTCGGATGCATGGGGATAGGACTGAGATGATTCAAGTGATCAAGATTGATCAAGCATCTTCTCAATCTTCTCCCGCATTTGCACCATGTGACTGGACTGTAACTTCCTATAAGCACCCATCAAAGATCATAGGGTGAATGGAAAATGGACACAAATTGGGTGGTTACTTATTACCTATTAAATCCTATTAAGGTGAGTAGAAAATGGATCCACCAGATCATCTATTAAGGTGAACAGTGTCAACTTCCTTTAAGTTAATGATCAAATTTGGAACACAATTAAGATCCTTACCTTAACCTTAAGGTTGACACACCTATCATCTGAGCTGCATCCTGAGGATACTCAAGACCTTCAGAGTTGCTCATTGACTTTCCGCATGGGGAGACTTGGCACACGATTTTATTGAGGTGCCACGAGCTGCAGACATGCATAGTAGGTGACGACATTGCGGCACGTTTCAATGATCTCTGCTTTGATTGGTGTATTCTCAAGTATATATTCAAAGTGCCGATTTCAAGGATAAATTGACCTAGGGCAGCCAGGGGAAGAAAACTTTGGTTTGAATGGCTTGGGATCTAATCCCAGAATGATTATGGACATGATGGAACTACTGTGGACTGGTTTCGTTGGTTGGTTTATTGGGGCTCCCACCATAGTGAAAGCCCCTGTATGGGGTACATTCTGCAGCCTTATTGGTTGTGCTGAAAGAGGGGTAACCATGGAACAGAATTGAACATGAACATATTTCTTCTGAAATCTTGAAACAACACAGTGGATACCCACGAAGATTCAAAAATGATATCCTAGCTTCGGGGTTGAAGATAAATCCACTTCAAACTTAACCACCCAGTTTTCGGGCAGGTAGACCTCACCTGAAATATGGCTACGTGGAACCAACATGTTCGTTATTCAGTGTACACCCTCCCCACTTGCAAGTTGGTTTTACAACATTTTATAAGCCAATCTAACTTTCGATATATCTTCCACAGACCAAACCTAGTGAAATAGAACAACTTATCTATCCTGGGGGCTCCACATTGCAACCTTTTTGTTTGAATCATCCCTGCATGTTGGTGCACTGCGCCAATGGTGCGGGGAGGAGTAGGGGAATCATGGCAATTATCCCAACTTTCTTCTGGTTCAATCCTCACAATTTTGTTGTTGCCTAAAGATAACATGGGGATGGGTCAAAACCCTGGTACCCCTGGTGAACCCCAAGTCATAGCTGGGATTTATGGATGTGAATAACCCACTAAAAATGTATCTATAGGTATTGACCCATACCCACATCTTTGCTGACACCAATTTAATTCCAAGGCTATTGGGGGGAGGACTCGTACAGTGGCTCATAGCCATAGTATTCCATAGGTAACCATAGTCATTGTGAACATCCCACTAATCAATGTCGGATGTAGCGGGACTGGGATGCACATTTAAGTGAGGCCGTTTTTTCTTGAGGACATTACTCCAATTCCATTCTGTTTCTTAAACAACCATGGCTAGCTAAAGTAGAAACGGTTTGTAGATTACTCCCATCCCCTGTTCATATGAAACACTCCCATTTTTTCTGGTCCCAAATAAGTGACTTCATCCCCTACTAAACTATGGTATCTAGGGATATCTAGGGGACATTTAGTAGTGGGAAGGGACAATTGGCTGATCCATGGAGCTGAGAGAACAATACATGACATTTGTTTGCCTCCCAAGATAGGTATTTTACCATTATATCACAGGGTGATATAACATGATATAACCAACACTCATAGTCGTGATTTACGTGTGTGTGTGTGTGTTTTTTTCAATCTTACTTCATTTCACTATACTTATAATATAGATCACAATAGATCATGTGGCAATCACCCAGGTTGTAGAAAAAAAACGGTTAAAAGAAAGTGAAATGCAAGGATTGGGTTTGAACATGGAGCCAGATGATAGAATTCATGAATTCATGGTGACATATATCCAGCCAAAGATGCGATTTGTTTAGTGAACAGTGATGATGCTGCGGATGGTTGCGAAATCGTGCATCACCTTGGATGGTTGAAACCCTGTAGATAATGGGATAAACTACCTATCAACTGGTGCAGGATTTCTTCCATCCACCGTACTGGGTTCATGTGGTTTCTTGTCTCGTCTCCCCTGAAGTTGTCCCAGGTCGGTGTGCCGTGGGGAAGTGTGTATACAAGTATATATATATATAGCGCTGGACAACTACTTAGAACGTTGGTTTTGGAATTCCAAAACACGTTCTAAGTAGTGATCCTGGATCACTACTTAGAACGTATACGTTCTAAGTAGAGGTTTTGGGGGTTCCCCCGTGTTCTAAGT
>Ga0126342_10017772_pt1 | contig 12260 bp, 6 predicted proteins | sample Cyp1metagenome_FD_92528 | JGI IMG/M metagenome (GOLD analysis project Ga0126342, IMG submission 92528) | Coral microbial communities from Lord Howe Island, Old Settlement Bay, Australia - Cyphastrea 1 metagenome | ecosystem: Host-associated > Invertebrates > Cnidaria > Coral ... | reverse complement strand
CACCACCAACACCACCAACACCACAACCACCACCAACCCCAACCACATCGCCGAAGCCTTTCAGTCGCTTTTACCAGACTCCCCTTCATATTTTTGGAAAGAAAATGGCCGCGTCGCTTTTACTAGACTCCACTTTATGTTTTTTTCCCTGCCATCTCTCCTTCATTTTTTCTTCGGTTCCTTTCTTGCTTACCTACCTTTCGTGTTCCCCCTCTCAAGTTTGTTTTTGGTTGTCCAGTCCATGTTTTAAACTCAACACAGGGATTGTTATGTTTAAGCAATTTTTGTTGATGTGTTGTTTGATGTACTTGTGATGTATTATGCAGAGTGATGCCTGTCAGGTTTGACTTCAAAACGTCAAACAGATCGGGGTTGTGGTTTTATCAAACTGAATCTATGCATACCATATGATGACATTCATGATGATGAATATCATCATTATTATGTCATCTATGATCATGATTAGCAACTTAGCAACGACTAAATCTCAGTCAAATCCCCATTTTTGACATATCAATCTCCAAGTGTTAATATTTTTTTTCCTGTGAATATCACCGTGCCCATCCGTGCCCCAAGGTAACAGACTCCTCGGTTCCTTCAGCCCCCGCGAACGACAACGTCGCACGGCGGCGCTGCTGCTGCTGCTGTTGGCCACGACAACAGGCAGTGCTTGGACGCAAGGTGGGACCCCCCCAGCGATGTTTGCTGGTTTATAAACTCCATTATCATCTACGGTATACAGAAACATAGATAATCATAGATATATCTCCACAAGAAAACCATAAATAATCAATAATCATTGAATATCATAGATATAACCACAATAAACCATATATAGTCATAAATATATATATATGTATAGAATTCACCTACTTGCAGAGCAACAAGTTGCGATTCCGATCTGGGGCACCACCCAATGTGGGGATCCAATCAAGCATGGAGAGATGTCATCAACAAGGCTTAGGTATTCAGTGGGGAATTCAATAATCAGAAATGTATCTATTTCATAGTCGACTTGAAGCAGCAAAACTTGTTATACTTGTTTTGGCTGGTAAAAAAAAAATCAAGACTTCCAATCCGAAACATGATCTGTTGATATCTGTTGAATAACATGTTTATCCCAGGCTCCCCTCAAAACACAGATTGAATCCGTGGAACCGGGGTAACCGGGGCAACCGGGGGAAGCCCTGGAAGCCTTCAACCTGCACCAACCGGGATGGAGTTGAAAAACCCTGTAAATAATGGGATGTTTACCACCTATCAACTAGTGATTCGGATTTCGCAACCATCCACTGTAGCTAGTTCCAAAGTTATGTATGTTTGTAACAAATCTTGATGCTTGCCCTTTTTTTCTACAACATTGGAAATGTCAATGCAACCTCTATAATTTGTCGAATTATTATGATGTATTGATACCATAGCTAGCATCATTATCCATCATTATCCACCAATATCCATCAGTATCCATCATGATCCACCACTCTCCATCATTATAAGTTGGTTTAAAACCCATCTAACTATAGTCATGATCACCGTAAACCAAAGTTAAACCATATCCCAGTATATCATGAGGGTATATCATCCCATTGATACAGTTATGACATGTTATGACCCTTTTCCATCTATAAGTTATAACCCCATTTATGGAATCATAACCATATCTATTCAACATTTGTAACCAATTATATCCTCTGGTAAATTAACATAGACCCTGAACCAACCTCTATCTGAACCAACCTCTATCTGGCAGGGTCGAACTGTTAATGTACTGGAGGGTATAATATTTCAGAAACTACTATGGATGGAAGAAATCCTGCACCAGTTGGTAGATGGTTTATACCGTTTATGCCCTTCTAGTCCTATTATTTACAGTGTTTCAGAGGAATCCCATAGTTACTAACTGGTACAATGTGGTACCCCCCAGTGATGTTAGTTGGTTTATAACCCCATCAACTATAGATATATCTACCAATATCTACCATAAGTCCTAGTTTTTGGAGATATTGGCACCAACTTAGCTATCGAACTGGGGCACCACTATGTAGTTTTGGCCAGAACTGTAGGATCAGTCGACCAGGCCACTGCGGATGACGAAGAGGATTCCCTGCTGACGCCAAAACAGGGCGGCAACGCAGGCCGCCCAGCGGCCGCGGGGCTGCCCGCGGCGCTGCCGAGTGGGCCCTTGCCGACCTGTCCGGGCTGAGGAAAAATGTCGCCGTGAAAAATGTCCCAGCATCCCACTGGTTGGTGATTCAAATCCGAAGAAACTTACCCGGTGGTGGTCAACGTTTACAGTTTGCGAACTGGAAGCCATGGCCCAGTAGAAATAGTTGACTTATTATCCAGCTATAAAATGGGTGGATTTTCCAGTATGTGAGTTCGTTTACCAGGCCGGGTATCATAAATCCAGTATATCAATCCCACTCAACCGGGTTTTCTGAGCCCATTGTGTTTTGGCCAGAAAATCACCAAATGTTTTCCCTTCAGATTCAAGGCGCTGAAGATCTCCAGAAGCATCTCCTTACCCTCTGGTTATGACTAACATAGCTATTGAAAATGGCCAGTGATAGTGGATTTCCCATGAAAAATGGGTGGATTTTCCAGTTCGTTATGTGAACGTTTACCAGAGGGTAAAAGAAACGGATTGAGACTTCCAAGAGTTGAAACTTAAAACCATTTTATCGCTGGCCGCTAGTGTATGCCATGTATTGAATGTTGCGCTTTCCACATGCATCAATGGCATTTGACAAACAACGACCTTGGACCCTGTGCCAGTTGAACCGTGTATTTTACGATTTGGTCAATTTGGTCCATTGGACGACCAACGAAAAGGTGGAATAAACACAGCCAGAGACATTTCCTATCATTTCCTGGCACAACAATAATCATGGTGATTATTGGAGATTGAACATGAGCCAAACGACAAAACTCTTGATTGCTTCATTGTATAGGTCAAATTGGAGATTTCGCCAGAAACGATGCGGCATTTCGGGTCATACAACATGTGGTAGAACAACAGTCATGGAGAATACAGAGGTGATTGTTTAGCAAGTTTTTTTTTTTTCGCATCGATGTATGAGGAAGCGACAAAATTATTGTAACTGATTGGTGGTTTGGAACATTTTTTATTTTTCCATGTATTGGGAACAATAATCCCAACTGACTAATATTTTTCAGAGGGGTTGAAACCACCAACCAGATTGTAATACTATATAAGTTAGTCTTGTTTCGCCTTGACCTTTCTGAGGGTGCAGAAAGCAGTCATAACCGATAGGGGACGACCATAATTTGTGCATGGCATTAAATTTAACAAATAAATTTGTCCGCTACTCATATGGGGGTACCCCTAAATCATCCAAGTCATTAGACTATGTTAGTATTGAAAACCATGGTGACTTGGGGATGCCCCATTTTAAGAAACCTCCATATGGATCAGACCACGCTTGTCAACCACACACAAACTGGGATAGAGATGTCTTCAGTTATGACACTTTTCCAGTTATAAGTCAGTGAAATAACCCCATTTATATCCATTTATGGATATTTATGGAATAATCATCACATAGAACTAAGCATTTATAACCAGTTACAACTGGTATTTCGGGCCATAACTCTTCAGATCTTCCACGGATTTCCGCAATTCGTGCAGGTTGTGCTTTTTGCAAAGCCTCGCAGCCGGAAAGATCGGAATCCTTCGCTTCCTGTTGGTCCCAGGAGCTCATTTTCCATTGTCAATGGGAGATCTCCAGGATCCGATTTATTGGAGGTACCTACAGTTGTGGCCCTTTACCAGTTATAACTACTTATAACCCCATTTATAGAATGTATAATCCCATCTATAACCAGTTATAACTAATAAATGGACTTAACTGTTCCATATATGTTTGGCCTAAATTTCAGGGAATATCCCCACAATTCATATGGCCAGAAATATGGTACTTTTACGTACCTCCAATTTAGGATCTAGCCTCTGGTAATTTGGCTGACAGTTTGCGAACTGGAAGCCATGGCCCAGTCGAAAGTTCGTGGATTTACCCAGCTATAATGATGATTTTCCAGTTCGTTATTTGAACGTTTACCAGGGGGTACCCCTTTAACAGGTTTCTATGATGATTGATGGTAGACCAGCTCCCGGCCCCTCTATTTTTACCAAGCTAGGACATAATTGTGATATTAGCCTCTGGTAATCTAACATAGCTACAATGTGGGGCCCCCCAGTTATAAGTTGGTTTCTAAACCCCATTAACTATATAGTCATAGGTACCATAAACCATAGTTATGGAAATTATAAACCAACTTAGCTATCGTTTGGGGGCCCCACAGTTTGTTGAACATGTCCCACTTATAATTGATTACCCTATCAAAAATGGTGATTTTCCATAGCTACGGTAGTTTACCAGATGGTAAAGGTGATTTAACCATGAAACATAGGGATTTATAATGTGGATGTCATTCAACAATAGCCTGGGTTTGCTGAAGATGATAAACGGTACTTTCCAGTAGAAAAAAACAACCTTTTTTTGGAGGGGTCGTTAAGCACATCCAAGATTTGAATGGGGAATACAGATCTCATTTTCATTTTTTTGCTAATTACAGTTATGGCCCTTTACCAGTTATAAATACTTATAACCCCATTTATAGAATGTATAATCCCATAGAAATAACCAGTTATAACTAATAAATGGCCTTAACTGTAGGGATCATGATGATTAGCCGATTGACCAATGAATTGGTAATATGTTCTATCATATGTAATGCGGCAAACCCAAAACAAAACTGAGGGCGTCGTCACGGTGAGAAAAGTGCTTTTGTGAATCTAGTATATGATTATCTGGTTGGTGGTTTGGAACATGAATTTTATGACTTTCCATATGGGAATTTCATGATCCCAACTGACGAACTCATATTTGAGGGGTAGGTCAAGCACCAGTTATATCATCCCCAACAAGATGCTCAACAACTTCCCATGACGCTCCAGCCATTCCCATGGGATTTCCCAGCCATGTTTGATGACACCGGAGGACAAGTTTTCTGGTGAACAAGCACGCATTTTTTCACGCGTGGAGTGTCGTCCAGCCGATTCTCCTTTGTTTGTCCAAGATGGGCGGACATTGAAGTTGTACATACATCTGCCAGCAGGAGGTTGTGCCCCCCAAGTTTGTAGAAAAATGGTGATTTCACCGGGCATAAATTGGAATTTGTAATCAAGACGTATTAGGTGCGTTTATTTTTGCAGTTGTTGAAAGCCAAGGAGGTTTTTAAGCAATGTTAACTAGTAGATATAAGTAGATATATGTATAGCAAATGGGGGTTATAAACTGAGAGGCATACCTTGGGGCCACCACGGGCACCGCCGTGTGAAACATGCGGGTTTCATCAGCAAAGAGGGCGATTGGCAGAAAGGCATGAGGACTTTACCGCGCAGAGTCGTGATTCGGCGACAAAAATGGGAATTTCAGCTACAGTTAAGGCCATTTATTAGTTATAACTGGTTATAAATGGGATTATACATTCTATAAATGGGGTTATAAGTACTCGTAACTGGTAAAGGGCCATAACTGGAAAAACATAGGGCCAAGGCAGGCGAATTGGTTATGAACTATATCCAGCCGCAAAAGCACGTATATCATCGTATATCCGTAATTATCCGTATATCCATTATCCATATACTGTATACTGTTTATAGATTATTGTCACGAAGTCGTTACCTAAGCTGGTTTATAAGTGGGTCAACTGTTAGGTTTTTGGTGTGACTGTCGGTAGATGCTGGTGACACCTCCGAGGTACGTTTCCGTCAAAGGCCGAACATTTCAGGAAAGGTGAAGTATTTTTTGTGCGTGCATATGTATATGGAAAACCATAGGAAAATGGTGGTTTAATGAGATTTAATGGGATTTAGTGGGATTTAATGGGATATACCCTCTGGTTATTTAACATAGCCATGGAAAATCACCATTTTTAATAGGTAAACCATGGTAAACCAGCTATTTCTATGGGCCATCTATACCATGGCTACGTTCAATAACCAGAGGGTATTTTGCATGAGATCATCACTTTTGGTTCTTTAAATTCACCAATTTCTGTTGGTGAACTCCTGTTTTTTGCTGCTTCCTTCACCCTGTTGCTGCCTTAAAAGGGTGATTTAAGTTGCAGCGAATCCTTCATGGTTGGGCCAAATTCTGAAGTGTTCGTGATTAAAATACCATCCTCCCAATTAATACAGACCCTAACAATCACCAATTTGTAGCGGCAACGAATTTCCAAATCCCTATTTATTGGCAGGGTCGAACTCTTAATTTACTGGAGGGTATGGGTTTGTCTGAAAATATACTCAAAATCAAAATCATCCAAAGTCCTTCTTGGTTTGCACTATTCAAACTGCCAGAGGATTGTGGGTATTCAGCCAAGCTCCCTCCCAACTGACCACCCCAAAGGGCTAAATTGTTAAGGCGGCTCAGCTTTTGGTTGGCTGAATCTCCATGATAATCCCATGAGAATCCCATGAAACCCCATCAAAGCCCATAAAATCCATAAACAAATCCAATAAATCGTGATTAAATCCGCCATTTTCATCTTTTCAGACACTTCGCGTTGCGAACCACTCTTAGCCGTGGCCGGCTCGCACCTGGCTCGCCGCTCGCACTTGAGCCCGGCTCGCCGTGCTGGAGCCTGGATCGCGGGATGTTGATGATCGTCAATCGGGGATTTGAACCATGAAACTGGGATATAAAGATGATCTAAGTGATAAATACATATAAATACTATAAATATCCCAGTGATACATGATCATCTTGAGATCATCTAAGTGGATATAAGTGATAAATGATGGGATATGATTTGATGATTCAATCGAACATAAGTGATAAACTATCGTTGATGACTATATCGGATTTAAGAGGGATTTGAACCGTCAAACTATGGGGATCGTTGGTGTTTGGTTTGGCATTACTGTAGACTACCCAATAGCGGCTGCGGAATCAAGGGGAACAAAGGGATGACACAGGTTTTGAACACTTTTGGATGAGTTTTGTTGTTATACATGTGTTTTTTTTTGCAGAGTCACTTTTCCATAATTACAGAACCCAGAATATGAACGCCTACTTTGAAAACAAAACATGTTCTTGTACAATGTGAGGCCCCCAAGATAGCTAAGTTGGTGAACATAACTCCAATATCTATGGTTTATGGTACTTATAACTATAGTTAATGGGGTTTATAAACCAACTTATAACTGGGGGGCCTCACATTGTAGCTAAACAATGGCCCATCAAGTCAGATTATTTTCGGTGAACATGGGGGATTTGACCTTTTTTAGATCAGCGAACATAGGGAAGTTCAGCATTTTTTTTTTTGGTAAACCATAGGAAAACCATAGGAAAACCATAGGACAACCATAGGAAAACCATAGGAAAATGGTGGTTTTTATGGGACTTAATGGGATATAACCTCTGGTAAACTAACATAGCTATGGAAAATCACCATTTTTCATGGGAAAATCCACTATTTCGACTGGGTCATTTTCAATAGCTATGTTAAATTACCAGAGGGTATCTTCAGCCAGCAGCAATTGGGGACATGGTATGGATATGGGTTGGTCACTACTAGTTTTTGAATATGTTTGTCCAAGTTATACTGATCATGATAATTAGTCGATTAGTCATTAGTACCATGTACTAGATTGTTTTAAAGATATGTTTAACACATGTGTAAGCTGTGTTGCTATATTTTTTGTTGGTATTTTACATGTTTTAGCCTACTTGATCCCCTGTTGATATCATTGGCAGCCATCTCCGCAGGCATTTTGGATCAACATTTGCCGGAAGGCCGCTTCGGGGCCATGGCTTTGCCGGTGGGCGTAGAAGATAAGCTCTATGCCACGATTTCTTTGCAGCTGCTTGGCGAATTTACTGGTGCTAAACGTAGGGAATGGATGGGAATGGGGGAATGGGATCATTATTACTACAATGTGGTACCCCCCAGTTATAAGTTGGTTTATAACCCCATCAACTATAGATATAACCATAAGTCCTAGTTTTTGGAGATATTGGCACCAACTTAGCTATCGAACTGGGGCACCACTATGTAGTGATTATGGATCATTCCCTCATTCCCTGCGTTTAGCACCAGTAAGATTTAGCAGAGCCGCCGGAGTCGTTCAGTGGGTTTCGATATAGGGGACCCGTCAGTGAGACTCTAGAGGTACCTTTTGCATTTTTTAGGCACCTATATAGGCCTTTCTGGGGACCTTTAGAGGCATTGAGACTATGTAAAATATATTACCGTGCAATTCGGAATGGCCTATGTAATGTCTCTAGAAAGGCCTATGTAATGCACTCTAGTTTTCTGGGGATATTCCGAATTGCATTACATAGGCCTTTCTATATGGTGGGTACATTCAAGTTAGGTCCTGCACGGCCATTGAAGAGTGGGTGGTTTTACGTTGATGATATTTGATGATCGGCAGGACGATGTTGCTTGGTGAATTCTGCTCGCGGACAAAAAACATGTCCGTCAATAAAATAGGGATTATATAATCTACTATTTATGGGTATTTACTACCAGTAATGCCATCTTGGGTAGTTTTCATGTTCTATGGATATGTAAACAGAAATCTTGAACACTGCTGATGTTTTTTTTAATTGCTCCAGTTTTTTTGCTGAAGAGGAACATACCAGGGAAATTCACCGATATAGGGGAATCTGTGGGAATAGGTTGGTAACCTGCTTACCCTAGGGATAACTGGGGTCAAGGTTATAAGTTACAATGTACGATTTGTAGCATTGGGAGTGTTAGATTTCCCTTCGGTAATCAAACATGACTGGCATTGGACGAAACTCCACCATTTACATGGTAATTTTCCCATTAAGACCTCCAAGACCTCCATATTTAGTTGTTTTTTTGGCCCATTAAAACTTCCATATAGTAGGGGGAAGTTACCATTAAATCCTCCATTCATAAGTGATTTTCCCAGTAAATCCTCTAATTTATAAGTGTTTGTTTCATTCAATCCTCCATTTATAAGGGAATGTTCCCATTACCCTCTGGTAAACTAACAGTTCACTATGAAAAATCACAATTTTGTAGCTGGGTAAATCCACTATTTCTATGGCCATTTTCCAGTTCGCAAACTGTTAGTTTACCAGGTCGGGTAGTACATCCATAAATCACCATATATTTCCCATATGTTTCCAATAAATCACCATATTTTCCATATATTTCCCATTAAATCACCCAGTAGTACATGTGTTAGGTTACCAGGGGGTAACTCCTCCATTCAGAAGTACCCAAAAAATCCCAGCTATACTTCATTTCGTTGGAGAAACTGCCATGAAGTCCTACGCCACGTCCACAAGGTGGTGGTGCCCCAGCGATGAAAATCGCTAAGTTGGGGCTTACATAACTCCAATTTTACGATGGTTTATGGTAGATATATCATGATATATCTATAGTTACTATATGGTTTAATTTATAAACCAACTTATAACTATACATATATCACCTATAATTGTAGATATATCACCTATAATTGTAGATATATCACCTATAATTGTAGATATATCACCTATAATTGTAGATATATCACCTATATAAACCATAGTTAAAATTGGGGGTTATGTTCACCAACGTTCACATCACGTTTGGGCAGCACATCACGTCCCAGGAACTCTGAGTCCTTCTTGAGAATCGCCTTGACCTTTCAGGAATGCAGTCTTCAAACAGAGGTCAGGAGTGCGCGGAGTCTGGTTATGGGTCATGACGGTCACCCGAAAAATATCCGGATGGTGCCTTTAAATGCCTGCAGTCATGGCCCGAAGTACCAGTTATATGTACTTATAACCCCATTATACCCCATTAGAATGTATAATCCGATTTATAACCAGTTATAACTAATAAATGGCCATAACTGTGATTAATGGATGGTTATTCCCCTAAAATATGGTGGTTTCCTAAAATGGGGGTACCCCTAGATCATCCATTTTCATAGGATTTTTCATTATAAACCAACCATTTCGGGGTACCCCCATTTTAGGAAACCACTATATGGTAATTATTTGTAATACCAATAGTACCGCACAAGGCGGTGGCGGAAGTTTCAAGGGCAGGAAACCTATAGGAGAGGTTGGTTGTTGCGAATCATGGATGGCAGAGCGAATCCACTGATGGACCGAAAGGTGTTTGAGGTCACTTCTCTTTCTCTTTCTCTTTCTTTCTCTTTCTTTCTCTTTCTTTCTCTTTCTTTCTCTGACTATCTACCTACCTACCTACCTACCTATCTATCTATCTATTTATCTATCTATTTATCTATTTATCTATCTACCTATCTACCTATCTATCTATCTATCTTTCTTTCTTTCTATCTATCTATCTGTCTATCTATCTATCTATCTATCTATCTCTCTATCTCTCTCTCTATCTCTCTATCTCTCTATCTCTCTATCTCTCTATCTATCTATCTATCTACCTATCTATCTATCTTTCTATCTATCGATCTATCTATCGATCTATCTCTCTCTCTCTCTATCTCTATCTCTATCAATCTATCTATCTATTTATCTATCTATCTATCTATCGATCTATCTATCGATCTATCTATCTATCTATCTGTCTTTCGGCAAGCTTGAAAACGAAAATACTCTGCGAGGCGTCCTTGGTTTTTGAACTTGACAACATCAAAAACGAAGCAATTCTGCGAGACATCCTCAATTTTTGAACTTGATCAACGTCAGAAACGAAGCACATCTGCGACCCTTCCTCATTATTTAAGTTGACAACATCAAAAACGAAGCAATTCGGCGAGATTTCCTTCAAAAATGGAAAGTTGAGTGCAGAGCTGACGCCTCGTACCATTGCGTTTTGCGATTTTGCGACTCCACCTGTCTAAACTACTGCTCCTGCCACGAAAAAGTGATACCGGGTCATACGAAGTGCTGCACCTGTCACGCAAAATCAACTCAGCAAACCTGAAGATCTGATGCTCCAAAATGCAACCCCTCTCAGGAAATCAGCGCCCGGACCCCCTAACAGCTCTGATGAACATGTCTCTTGTACTGCGCCTTCCACGGAAAAGGCATCTTTGCAGATCCTCTTCAAATGCCCCACGCCTGCCATCGTTTCTGGAAATGCTGCAAAACCCTCACGTTTTGCTCACTTTTGACAAGGTGCACAATCCAGCGCGCTTGCCACGCGAAACGACATCTGAACATCCAAAAGTGGTCCGCTTTTCACATTTTGACTTCGAAATGTGCTTCGCGCCACAACGCCGTACACTTTTTCGACATCTCAACTTCCAAAAGTGCTCCGAACATGGTGTGTTTTGTACATTTTGACTTAGAACTGTGCTTCGCGCCACAACGCCGTGCACTTTTTCGACATCTCAACTTCAAAAAGTGCTCCGAACGTGATGTGCTTTTAGCTTTTTCACTTGCAAATGTGCTTCGCGCCACAACCGCGTGCATTTTTTCATCTCTCATCTGGCCAGCTGGCTCCGCACCCGCCGCTTTAGCGAGCCTACTTTTCGACCCTCCGGACCCACAAATCAATGGAAAAACAGAGTGTTTCGCGACTTTCCTTCCTTTTCGCGCACCTGGATCTTCTTTCTTCTGAGACTTTCTCTTTTTGATCTTCTTTCTCCTTCTCTTCTCTTCCCTTCTTTGACTCTTACCACCTCTGCTTTTCCATCTGTCCATATTGTCGGAAGTTTGACTTCTAAACTTCCTTCGAGTAGGCTTCTGATCCATCACCATATTCCCGGGGGGGCCAACCGGGCCAAGGAGTTTCAATGGGAATATCACCAAGAATCACGGTATATCATCACTGTTTTAATGGGAATCCCATGGGAATATCACCAAGATGGGGAGATGTCAGATCCAATGGGGTCATCCCAACCGTTATCAAACACCTCTATGGATTAATGGTCCCCAAATGTCCCAGTTATTGATGGAACTGCACCCACAAGAATCGGAGTTTACCCAGTTCTCTCATGGAATCATGTAATGTCAACATCGGATTAATCACCCCCCTACAAGGTCAGATGGACCTTGTAAGGTGTTTCCCAGTTTTCCCCCTAAATAAACGGCCTCTGAAACAAAAACAAGATGAAGCCCACGAACCCGAATGCTCACACGTATGTTAATGGCACAGATGTCAAAACACATGGTTATGCAGTCACGCACAATACCTTTCTGCAATAGTTTTTTTGAACAGTCTTGTACATGTTTCCCTTGTTACCAGTCTGCAGTGTGGAGTGGAAAGTGTAGAGT
>Ga0126342_10017771_pt1 | contig 12260 bp, 11 predicted proteins | sample Cyp1metagenome_FD_92528 | JGI IMG/M metagenome (GOLD analysis project Ga0126342, IMG submission 92528) | Coral microbial communities from Lord Howe Island, Old Settlement Bay, Australia - Cyphastrea 1 metagenome | ecosystem: Host-associated > Invertebrates > Cnidaria > Coral ... | reverse complement strand
TGCAGAAGCAGTTGATTGTACGCACACGCGGGGTGGGGTGGGGGGGGATGGGGTGGGATGTTAACGTTCATGTGAACTTGCAGATGATGATGATACTAATGCTGATGATGATGATGATGATGATGTGATGATGATGATGATAATGATGATGATGATGATGACGACGACCCTAATGAAACTTGTCAATTCCGCGACGAAATTTCGTCAGGGAATTGACAAGTTTTACCAACCTAATTCGGGTTTGCGCAGTTATAGGACCTGGGACGAGGCTATATATACATACCATATATACATATATATATATCATAAACTGTATGCATATATTGTAATATACTAAATAGCGAGGACATATACATCCACATGTGTTCAGTGTATCTACATATATACATATAGTGTATGTATATATCATATGAATGTTAACATATTGCAATATACAATTGAGTTATAATTATGTGTACTCAAATACTACATGCAACATATACCAAAGTCAGAACAAACAATAGTTCAACATATTTCAACATGCACCAGTATATGTTTTACATCTCAATTTCTACATGTTGGGCTACCAGAATGTTCCCCGTATATTTGGTCTGGTCGACCCTCCGTTTTGTGCAGCTACAGTAAATCATGTAACATCCCTTATACTTGTGAAGATATGTGGGTCGTACTACTCCCATACTACTTCCATGTTCGAAACCCCTATTCCGTATGGGAAGATTGTGGGAATGGGGTCCAGTGCCCAACATCAGCGGAGTTGAACTTTAATGGGATGGTGAAAGCTGACAATTGGAATGGTTGAAGTGGAAAATTCATAAGAAAATCCTGAATTGGTTGGAAAAACACACCACGGTTTCTCAAGATTCCTGTCGATTCTTGCTTCATCCGATACTTAAGGCCCGGTTGAATCTCGCGCCTTCTCCAATCCGAAGGCCCAATCCATCATGGTGGGAACTTCACTGACCTGGAAAGATGCTGAATCAGATGATTCCAGTTTTCAAAATTTTGTTGTTCCAGATTGTTCCCCCCTTGCCATAAACACGTTTGATGCACCACAAAGCGCTACGAAAAGCAAGTTGAGCACTTGTTTGGCTCGAAAAAAAAAACAGAAAACTCATATTCAATCGATGCATTCAAACCCTGTGTACGGTGTTCAGTGGGTCTTAAAACAGGGTTGACCCAGGCCCACATCATGGCAGTACCCATATATATCCGGGACAGTATTATAGAAGATTCAAAGGTATTTCTTCAAACATAGGATTCAATTAGTTTAAAATTGAGGCTTCTCATTTCAAATAGAAGATGGATCGGTCAGGGACTCGCCGAGAAGTTGCGAAATCCATGTCAAAGAGATGTCAAAAACCCTGCATGTTTGTTGGCGTTGAATTATCCAAACCAATATTAGGGAAGAGCCAAACAGAACAATCCAATAAGTGTGCAGTCGGACCTGCGTCGTGTGCATCCATGGGAAGCCCCAAATCGGCTAATGGGGTAAACCAATAAACGCCATCCCCAATGAGGGATTGTTATTTTGGTAACTGGTGGTTTCAACCCCTCTGAACAATATTAGTCAATTGGGAGTATTATTCCCAATATATGGAAAAATAAAGAACAAATCCAAACCACCAAACAGAATATATTTTGGGTATAAATTTGGGATGATGTAAAATGAGCCCGAATAAAAAGGGTTGGTCAAGCTGCATGGATGGTACCACTATCAAAACGCTGAAGCACACAGTAATAGAAAGTACCAAAGTATCCGAAGTACATGGAGTAATTGCTGTACCAAACATATAGTGATCATTCCTACCAAAAAACATAGCACATACTCTACTTGTTCCAATTAAAGAAAGACTATTACTTGATTGGTGGAGTTCCTGGTTGAACAGTGGCTGTGTGCATTTGATCAAAACCAGCGGGAATTTGACAGGATACGACAAACCACTGTTGTGACGAACAGTGTTTACAACAAAGCATGCAATGAATGTACCAGGGACTCTTCATCCGATATTTTGCCAAATTGGTAGCAAGCCATTTCATGTTCATTGTTCATTGAACAAATCATAAAACCGCAAAAACGTTGAACGCAAATTCTTAATGGGATATTACTTTCATCATTGTTTTGAGACAACAATCTTAACTGCTGTGTGGTTTCAACCCAAAGATTTTTTCAGTGGTGATCATCTCAAAGATGATAATTCACAAGGACATACTCCAGGTCATGAATCAATTGTGCTCCAATTTTCATCATCGCATGGCTATTACAGCATATTACAGCCAGCCTTACAAAAATGCCCAGCAGACTCGCCTTCAAGGCCGTTTTTTCCTCTTCATTTTCAATGTCCCAAATGGCCATCCTCATCCCAATGGAACAGGACCTGGCCATCCCAAATGGCCACCGGAAGCCAGAGCACCAGGCTTTTCAACAAGCCATGATCATTGGTGCTATTGTTGAATAAATCACCATTATATGGGTTGTTGAATAAAGGAACAAATCACCTTTATTTATTGTGTGTAAAGGAGATTTGTATGGTGATTTGTTGCTTTGCGGAAAATAGCACCAGTTACAATTGGATGGTAGCGGGGACTTAAGGGCTGTGTTCTGCGGAAATGGAAGAGCTGGACATGAACAAAGATGGAATGGATGAAAGGCCAAAACCATGAACAGTTTCACGAGCATCCATTTCCAATATAAAAATATAAAACATGTATACACCTAGACCTACAACGTATCCAGAAGAAATCACAGCATCTACAGTAAAGGAAGTGAGTAACAGTATGCCAGCATGTTGGGATTCAAACTGGGCATCTGTTGGTAACATTTTGTCATAAATGATCGTTGATACCATATGTATACATACACATATATATATATCTAATTATATAGTTATAGTTACATATATATATATATATAGTGAGATAGAAACAAGTAGGTTGCTTAAACTTGAATGTTGGTATTATATACATATATGTTTATATGTGTATCATATTTCCCTATCTGCGTGCGGCCGGCTTTCAGGCATCACGTTTCACCAAGGTTACTGGAACACATGGAAGGATCACGCCAAGAGCTGTGGGTCCTGTGGCGCGCAGCTGGCACAGCTTGCACAGCGTGGAAATTCCACGCAGGATCGAAGGTTTTTAGATGTGAACAACTATATTAATTTATAATTATGTATGTTTTAGTTCTGATTGATTGTGTCTACTTTTCTGTTTAGTTGTGTTTTAGTTGTCTTTGTTTGATGTTAGACAACGATTATTCAATTTATGGCTAAACAAATAGCCAAGAAACCATCATGAACCTACCAAACTACCGTTGATGAGTTCCATTGACCCAATTGCTGGATGGCAAGACGTCCTGAACATTTTTCAACGGATGGATGTAGAGTCAGCCAGAAGAATGCAGTCTTCCACCCAGTTGATGTCCGGGAATGCCGATCAACAATTTGGTCCTTAAAAACTTCTCCAAAAATACGCTGGTGGTTAGTGACCATTCTCACCATGTATAGCTTATATGCATATATATATAATAACTAACACATGTTCATATCACTTTCACCATTCAACATTACCACTTCATTACCACTTCATGGGTATTGATATCCAGGCATCATCCCCTTTGCCAGGCTTCGCTTTTTTTGGTCTCCTCTGGGCACCAGCAAATGGCCGAGATGGGACGTTCATGCGCCGCAATGACCTTCTGCAATGTATTGTCCTGACGGACGAGGTGGGCACGGTGGGCCCCTTGTAGCGACAACTTGACAACTTATTACCACACCAACCACAACGACAAACAACGACAAACAACGACAAACAACAACACTATGACACTACCAACACAATGGACATGACAAAATCAGAGTGACCGGATCAACGAGACAATGAGGTGGGTATGACTTACATATGTTTGCCTGGAACCCCCAACTTTGACCCCCAGTTTTGGAGCTGTGCTGTAGGATTCGGCTGCATCAAATCGAGGCTAAAACATCTAGGGGACACAGAAGACCTTTGGAGAAACTCAGCTGTGCACAGAGAGGAAGCCCCTTGGATGATCTGGGCTTGGCGCAGATGCTGCGATGCGACGATGCTTTCTCAAAGCTGAAGGGCGCACAAGAGCGTGACTATCCCTGGTCCCTTCTTTGGACAAACCAGGATCTGGAGTGAGGTGAGAAACTTCAACACCCGATTTGCATGTGGTTTCCCTGTTTTAAGCTGGTTCTGTGCACCCATTCTTTTCACAAGTGATCGATTTCTGCTAGTAAGGTTTCCCGGTGTTGGCTGCTCAAAGAGGATCTTCTTTGGTAGTGCTGGAAATCGAGGACCCAAAAACATCACCCACTACACGAGTCATGCTTAGAAGATCTTAGAAGTTCCTAGTTTCGGGGGGATCCCCGATTTAGAGAAACGCTGAGATGGTTTGTCTGAAAGTATGGTACCACCCAATCCATATAGATCAATGATCATTTGCGAATCAAATGGTCATTTTGGTAAATCCCATAGGGATTTTCTGAAATTATATCTACAATCGACAGTAAGTATAGCTTTATATACATATATATATATCCCTCCCTATATTCTGAATAATAAAGCAATTGTATCCCTATAATCATAGATAAACAATTTATATCAATGATACTATATCCTTATAAATTCATGCTGTCTCCGTGCGCTCCGCGGCGCGCACGGCAACTCCAGTGTTACAAAACGCAGTCAAGCATTGGCGCCACTATAATTACCCTCTGCTAAACGTTTACATAACTATGGAAAATCACCATTTTTGATGGGTCAACTATTTCTATGGCCATTTTCAATAGCAAACTGTTAAATTACCAGAGAGTAATGCTAATATATGCTAATCAATGACAACAAATTATAATCAATGGTGACCGATGACATGTTTTTGGGTCAATTACAATAACTCACTGACCTGAATATTTCAGCTGTGTTGGGATAATTCCCCTTACCAACCATCATTCCAGTGAGGTCGCAGTGAAGTCGTTAGAATTTAGCCAGAATAATCAATCATATCCCTATACTCAATGACATTGGTATCCCTATAATCGATGCTAAGCAATGCTAATCAATGAGAATCAATGATGATCAATTCAATGACAATTACATGGTCCACCTTTGATAGTCCACAAAAACATGAAACAAGTTTGCTGCATTATGGTTATTTTCCATTTATGGCAACAACAACTGAAAGATTATTTTGATGATAAAACTATCCATCCAAGGCTGGAGATGTTTTAATGCCCAAGTCTCAGACAGACCGCCACCCTGATGACCTTGAGACGGAAGATGTGCAACGCCCTGATGGCGAAATATATTGGCCGATAGGCATTGAAGGTCGGATCTGGTCAATGCTGTAATGAGCACTGCACAGAAGGCCCCAACTATAGTGAAATAATAGTTAGATCATCTTAGATCATATTCCACAATTCCACACACGATCTCATCTATCAAGTGTTTATCGTTGTTTTGTTTTAAACTATATATCTGGTTGGTGGTTTCAAACCCTCTGAAAAATATGAAAATCAGTTGGGAAGGAGTATCCCAAATATTATGGAAAATCAAAAATGTTGCAAACCACCAACCAGATAACTATACCTTTCTCGATCTTTGTTGACATAATGACAAAGCTCTCATCCACCGGGCTCCCAACATGGTGGAGCAGTACGCGAAGGCATCGTTGGAGGTGGCAATAGTCTCCCGGTGATAGCCCTGGCCGGCTGGGTACCACCCGAGGGCGAAGCACATGATATAGATTTAGGCATATATATATAGAGATATAGATGTGTGTGTGTTTTTGGTATGTATATATATATTAATATATATACATAAATATATTTGTATCTATGTACTTAAAGTACTTAGAACATATACATATTGAAATACTTATAACTCATAACACACACACATACATATATATATACATTTATAATAATATGTATATATATAGTACACATGTAGACACTTTCAGGATTATTATGTTTTTAAATGTCTGGTCAATTCTTTAAGCCAACCCATGTGATTTCATCCTTTGTGACGTTTGAAAGCCATCTGAACCAGTCCATATTGAATTAAAATACCTTATGATGTTGAAGAACAAATATGACTTCTTGATGTTCGTACAGGCTGTTGCTGGATGTTGCCAGCCGCCTTAAAGCAATACCGCAGCATCCCGTGCCCTGGCCCAGCCCAACAACGGACCCCGTTACCTCCGACTGACTTTCAAAGACCTTGAAAAGGACATTTCCTAAGTCATGGGGTAGCTTAAGTCACCATGGCTTGAACATTTGTTTTTCAATATCTTTCACAAACGTAACTAGACAAATCTGACTTGGATAATTTGGGGATCCACATTTTAGGACACCTCCATAAATAGTCCAGCCTGCACCCCCGAAGGAATCAAGCGCGCGGGCCGCAGCATGGTTTATTGGGCGTTGAAGGTCGTGAAGAAAAACATCATTTATAAGGCTGTTAATCCAGAAATCTGATGAACTCTGAGGATAAAACAAATTAATTATATACACGTATAGATATTATGACTTTTCATTGACACATGATATTCTTCGAATGGGGCCTTGCGGATTATCACAATGACTGGTGAATTGCCATGAAAATCCACCGTTGTTTTGGTGCAGTTTTCCCAGCACATAACCCCTGTTAAACCATCTTGTAAACAACGAGGGCTTCAGCCAAGGTTTGACGCGAACGACTTGCTCTAGTATGTTGTAATGTCGGTCGCAGAAAGATCTCCAAAGTAGTTAAGTAGTTGTCTGGAAACATGACCATGATGTTGTCTATCCGAGGTTTTTGTAGGTGACTTGCAGAAGAGCTTTGCCCGCCGAGTTGTTGGAACATCTTTGATACCCTACGAGTTGATGTTGAGATCCACCGCTCGATTTGGCGAGGTCATTCAAGGCAAGAGATCCGTGCTGCACATGACATAAAAATTACTAAAGCCATCACCCTGCGATGGAGCACGCAGCACCCCTCTTGGCCACAAGTCCCAATGGGCCCCATGGATTCCAAACAGCCGAGATTCGGTCTGAGAATCAACAATTGTTCAGCGTAAATCAGCGTAACATATGATATAATTGTGTTCAGTATGTGCAAAGTGAGGGTCGTAGAGGGTCCTAGAGGGTCCTGGAGGGTCCTGGAGGGTCCTGGAGGGTCGTAGAGGGTCCTATAGGGTCCTAGAGGGTAGGTGCACAGGCATATCACAAAGAATGAACAATGCTGAAGAATCTTAAGTCTCTACTGTAGTTTCCTTGGTCATTGGGTCATCCCTTATGGGGGTGAGGTTTTCAATCCATGTGCCCCCAATTGTTTTGTCCATTTCTAAATGGATTTTCCATGAAATAAAACCATCCATAAATGGGGGTAGCCACATGGATTGGACAGCCTCAAATATGCTGCGTTGATGGTCCTCCTCGCATTTCTTGCCACACAAATTCTGCACAGAGACAGTCCAGTGGTCAGCCAATTGTCGGTCAAAGAATCATCAAAATTCGGATCGAAAATGACACATGAACTGAATAAGGAAACAACAAATGCGAGCGCCATCCCTTCAAGACAGTTGAGGGTCCCTTCAGATCTATCACAAGACCAGCCAGGACCAGGATGCTATGACTTTGGAAAGAGTGGTTTGGCACATAAGTTGTAGATTGCAGAAAAACATATATAAAAACAATATGTGCAAATACACATATTATAGATATATATATATACATACGTGTATGATATATTATATTTATGTTATATATTGAATAAATAAATGTGATATATATATATACAGACATAATTATTAATGATGACAAAATTCAATCATGACGAACCTGTAGAAGCCGGTGCTTCCAGTATTGCCTATCTCGTCTTTTTCAACTTCATTGATACAACAAATGGATGTGGCAAAAAATGATTGACTCCCCATGTTGAGTCAGATACAACAAACCTACCGCGATGCCATTTGTGAGTCCATTGCCCTGAGCCAAGGCGAGCTGATCGGCCTTTTTCCACCTTTGGATCGACTGGCCCCTGCCGGCGGGGGATCCGTTTTTCTGAAGGTCACCAGGGAGGTCACCATATCAGGGTACCCAGCTGTGCCAAAGGGGACTTGGTTCCAACAAATATAGGCAACATATTAGCAACACTACAGTGCTATGAGGTGGCCCCACTAAATATTTGATTGCAACCAGCTACTGTAATGGATTCATCTACCAGTAGAATGGTACCAGCTATACCCCGTGGTTCATATCCCCCATATCTGCCCAATATCAACTTGAACAATACACATGAAAATGACGATGTAGACCCCAACGTTGATGGACCACCAAAAATAACTAACCCTTTCTTCGAATGTCAAATAACACCCAAAAGACCACCAAACTTAGTATTGGCTCTACTCATGCTTAAACCAGTACATCTTAGAATGTATCTGTACCCATCTGAGGAGAAAAGGATTACCTTCTGAATTTCCAACATAGTCATGGAACATGACCGATTTGTAGATTCTAGATGATTCGCTGATAACCTAGCATTTCCTTTGGGATAAGACCCAAGGTCGATCCCAACACACCAAAACAACGAGTAAATTGGCTAAACATAGAAGTAAAATGGTAGTTGTTCGCCCCTTTATGGCTGTAAGCTAGATTTTTCATATACTATTAAATGTATATATATATACATCTATTTATATGGAAGGTACAATAGATGTATATATATATATATAAAGATAGATAGCATATAAAAGATTGTTAATTCATGTATATTCGCCTGTAACCCCTCGAGCTTTTTGAACACCTCGGGTCGCCCCAATACTGCGGTCCGCCTCAGTACTGCGCGTCCGGGGGCAACTCGCGGGAGCGCGACGGCCCTTTGGCCTACGCGGGTTCGGCGTATTCCAATGATGGCTGGTTGGTGGTTGAGCCACCCCTCTGAAAAATATGAAAGTCAACCAGTACCCTCCAGTAAATTAACATAGACCCTGCCAGAGAGGGGTTGGAAGACTAGTTTCGACTACAAATTGGTCATTTTCAGGGTCTATGCTAATTTACCAGGGGGTATCTGTCTATGTATCTGTCTCTCCATCTATCTGTTCATCTATCTATTCATCTATCTGTTCATCAATCCATCAATCCATCCGTCCATCTGTCCATCCAATCATCGAACCATCCATCCATCTATCTCTCTATCTATCTGAATCTGACCATCTATCCCTCTGTATCTCTATCTCTCTATCTGTCTAATTGTCAAACTATCTATCTATCTGTCTATCTGTCTGTCTGTCTATCTATCTATCTATCTATCTAATGAGATCTAATTTAGTCTAGCCATGTCTAGCCTAACCAAACCTCAATAATCTAATCTAATCTACTTAATCTAATCTAAATCTAAGCTGATCCAATCTAACCTAATCTGTCAAATTGAAACATTTAATTATGCTGAAACACATTTGTTGTTGGTCGTGTGGGTTTTGTACTGGGATGATCTCATGATATCGTTGTATTGGCCTCCCAGGTTGCTGCCCAAAAATCCTGAATACTACAGCATTGTCCGTTGGACAGGGCCTCAAATCTTAAACAAACACATTTGAACCGAAGTGATGCATGTTGGATCATGGAGCGGTCGGTTAAAAGAATACTCATAGCAGTCCAATATTTCACCATATATTTCACCGTTCCTTGACGGATTATCCCACCTCAAGAACTGTCGAAGATAGTGACCTGTTTGAACTTTAAATATGTTTGAAAGCAGTTCACCAAGATTTTTGACCACTTACCCCCTGGAATGAACCAATAAGCTCTAAAGAACCTGGACCGACACACAACACCTTTCCGGGCGCGCCGGAACCAGCGCTGCAGGTTGCAAGAGGCTTGGCTCCTCGACCATTCGGAATTCCACGAACTAAATGATGTTCCCATATGAACCCATGGATGTAGGGGTACCCTCATTTATGGAAACCCACAAATGGATCCAAATGGGCATATATATATATATATGTGTGTATATACATATATTTATACATATATCATATAAATATACATGGGGAAATCCTCGAACTGATCTTGCCAGCAAGCCATGTTTGATCACCCTTGATACGGTATCACCCATTGACAACCTTGGTGAGCTCTGGCCTCAGAACTCGTTGGAGGAGTGGCAGACTATCAGCAGAAATGGATCGTCCAGATTCGAAAAAAAAATGTTTTTTCTATGGTAACTCAGGTGCATAGGAAACATTATGAAACACTATAAGACATGTCACTGACAAGTCAACTTGTGAGTTCACCATAGTTCACCTACATATTACGCTAGCGGGAAGAGCCATCAAGCACCAAAAAATTGGCTGTGCCTTGCAGGTTTTACATTGGACTTTGGACTCTGGGACTCTGGTAGCCAACAAATACATGGTAGATGTTCAGAGTCCATATGTCAAGCGTTCATCAACGTCAACCACTATCTCATCCACCCGCGGGCTGTTTGGGATTTCCAGGATCTCCCCGCAATGAGGTGACCTGATACGAGAAGAGGAACTGCCGAAAGTTCTTGATGGTTCCGAGGCTGAAGGGGTTCCTGCGGAGGACGTGAATAACACCAAAGACAACTAGGATGGCTTCGACTTCTTCAAAGCAATATCAAACAATTATACAAAGCAGTTCTAGGATTCATGAATTATAAATGTGTATGTATAATGTATACATATACATATAATATATATATATATTATATATATTCTGAGCTATCATAATCACAATTCCCGGAAAGAGATGTATCAATGGCCGCATCGAAGGATCCTATGTGCCAGTAACAAAAAACAAACAATATATATATATATATATTATATATATATATACATATGCATATATACATATTCTTGCTTTAAAAAAACACAAAATCTGGATGATTTACAACATCTCCCAACTAATTTTTCAAAGGCAATCTTTGATTTCTCCTGGAGTTCATACTTCACGATATTCCACCATCATTCTGGGGTTCACCACACAGTCGCTAACAGTATCGGTCCAAAGGTCATGCTCAGCCGGTGTGTCTATGTTCAACATTACCTCAAAATGATCCAAATGGTCATTTGAATCGGAATCAACTGTGCGATTTCGGCTGCAAACAAAGCCCAGACTCTGAAAACATTGGGATATGATATCTGTGCATCTCAAAGAAACATTTGTTATATTTGTTATCTCAGGGAGGCATTTGTTGTCAAAGAGCTATTGTCGAAGACGATCAGTCAGTTAAACGTGAAGTTGGTGCGATCCCCGTGGCACAAGTATCTGTCACAAACGCCCTGTCCACACTAGTCCCCGCTGCAGCACGTTTAACCACTGCGGGACACGTCGGACACGTCGCGCAGTGAGCGGAAACGAGACCTCAAGGGCGCTGCGACGACGTATTGGTGAGATCTGCTGGGGTTATCTCAGTGGGTGATCTTTTGATTTGCCTACCTGGCCTACCTCAGCGGGTGATTCTTCAATTGGAGCTATTATTCTGACGATCATATATACCCTCTGGTAATCACATGTTGCAATTCAGAGTCCACATCAAAAAACCACCATGTATAGATGAATTTCCCATTTCAATGGCCGTGTATAAATGGGATTTTCCATGGATTTCCTACTGCTATGTTTGACTACTGGAGGGTACAACAGCCAGGCCATGATTGGTCCTCCTCAGAGATCTAAAACAACTTGAACCAGATTGGTGGCTATGCGGTGGTGTCTGATTGGCTAGATCCAGGTTTATATACATGTGTATTTATATTCTCTATATATGATATATACCGTATATATGTACATATATATATGTACATTTAGGTCGCGCTGAATTATTCATAGTTCAATAACCCGACCATGGCTACAGGGACCCGACAAAGTCATGCCTATAAGTCACTCCTTTCGCTTTCCCCGCTTGTGAACGCAACATCAAGAAGTCATGCCTAAGTCATGCCTTTTGGTCTTCCTCCATTGTGAACGCAAGCGTCAAAAAGCCCTTTCCAAATCGGAACCTTTCACTTTCGCTTCTTTTTTTCTTCCCTGCCCTTGCGATTCAATATTTCTTATTTGCCCACTTTCTCCCCAAACAGGTTTATCATCTGTATGGGGTTCTCAGTAAGAATTCTGTATATAAATAGATACTGGGTAGCTATGGCCCCCTTACACAGAAAGAGGCCAAGGCAGTTTGTAAGTTCTTACTCCTTTGAAAGGGTTGCAGTCCTGGGTCGCATTATTTTGCTTCTGTCTCCGGGC
>Ga0126342_10017770_pt1 | contig 12261 bp, 11 predicted proteins | sample Cyp1metagenome_FD_92528 | JGI IMG/M metagenome (GOLD analysis project Ga0126342, IMG submission 92528) | Coral microbial communities from Lord Howe Island, Old Settlement Bay, Australia - Cyphastrea 1 metagenome | ecosystem: Host-associated > Invertebrates > Cnidaria > Coral ... | reverse complement strand
CATTTCTGGATCATTTCTGGATCATTTCTGGATCATTTCTGGATCATTTCTGGATCATTTCTGGATCATTTCTGGAGCATTTCTGGAGCATTTCTGGAGCATTTCTGGAGCATTTCTGGAGCATTTCTGGATCATTTCTGGATCATTTCTGGATCATTAATGGATCATTTCTGGAGCATTTCTGGAGCATTTCTGGAGCATTTCTGGAGCATTTCTGGAGCATTTCTGGAGCATTTCTGGATCATTTCTGGATCATTTCTGGATCATTTCTGGAACATTTCTGGAGCATTTCTGGAGCATTTCTGGATCATTTCTGGATCATTTCTGGATCATTTCTGGATCATTTCTGGATCATTTCTGGATCATTTCTGGATCATTTCTGGATCATTTCTGGATCATTCCTGGATCATTTATGGATCATTTATGGATCATTGTGCATGTATTGATCATTGATCATTGATCATTCTTATTTGCGAACTTTTGGAAGGAACATGACTCAACCTGAGGGACAAACACGCGACCGCCACGGATGAAGATCTGGAAATCCTGAGTTGGAGCTGCCTTCAAAAATCACATCAAAACTTTTTTTGCAAATCTCATCGGAATCGGAAGCCGTAGAGTTTCAAGTTTCTGGCTTGGACTCATTAGACTCATTGGATGCAGGAGTTTCCCGAGTTTCCCGAGTTTCCCAGGAGTTTCCCGGGTCCTCCCGAAAGATCCGCCAGTCGCGGGTGGTCATGTCTGCCACAGGCTTCTCAGTCCAGTGGGTCTGGCGGAGTGAGATATGCGATATGCGGATGTGGAAATGGTGGAAATGATGGCTTTTGAGATCTGATGTCATGACTTTTCTCATTTCTCTGATGTTTTTCCCTAATTTTCTTTGAGTTTTTCACCAGAACTTTTTCTGGCCTTGTTGATATCCTTATCCTCGATATCTCGTTGTTTGAAGGACAACGGCTCCTGAAAAAAATCGTGGTTCCCATGACAGGATATTATCGGCGTCACCTCCAGAATCTACCAGAATCTCACAGAGTCAGATTCTCCTTGGAGGGCTGGACGAAAGCTGACACGTCCTCAGCGATCAAGTCATGGAGAAACTGAATGACAAAATGAAAAAACCAGGTGACCTGCTGCTGTTTATGATGAGTGGATCTGATTGCTATGTTGGCTATGTTAAGATGTTAAGGTCTGCTCTCTACTTATTCAAATGATCTCTGGTAAAGGCCACATCAACACATAACACTAAGGTTCACACCTCGCCGGAATACTCTGCACGCTTCGCGATCAGCTCTTCATAGAAACTGGCAAATATGTGGTAGACACACACGTCCACTGGGTGAATTTGAAGCTGCAAAACATTTCTAGACTGTGCCTTGTTCTCGTATGAAACACGCATACGGAATATAGAATGCGTGTTCAAAAATGACACTGCTATCTTCAACTGCTTCAACTGCTCCCTCTGCAACTTGTGCAACTTGTGCAAGTGCTCCATCGCTCCATCGCCTGTTGTTCTTGCGCTGTTCGCGTACGTCAATGCCGGCTCTGTATCCCCGGCCTGAAAAAAGCTGCGGTGACCCGGATGACCCGGTCACTGAGCTGAACCCGACCGGATCTGGTGATCCCTGGGCGCCCAGACCGAAAAGGAGCTGTGGCTCCAGACGCTTGGTGTACAGCCTCACATTTCAAATCTGAAAACAACAACGGCTCTGAAAACAGAAAAAGTCGAGATTTCGAGATTTGAAGTCACAGTCACATGAATGGACGAAATTTTCGATTCCAAAAGGATCCAAGCTATGCGCATCCATATCACATCATATCACTATGAGCCCTTCAAAGGCCCTGACGGATTGTTGTCACCTCGCATGGTGTCGTCATCTGCATTCCACCTTAGACCAGACTGCCAATGTCTAACCGAGAAAACCACACCTCACGGCTTTTGCCGGTGGAGTTTTCTGTCACACGGTCATCAAGTCTGGGGATTCAACTCGAAGTTGAAGATATTTCTGAACTTCTCGGAAGGCTTCTGCATCTTCTTCTTGTTCTCCTGACAAAGGGCTAACCGGCTAACATAGAATATCTCTGCTACAAAGCTAAAGAGTTGTCCTCAAACAAGAATCAAAGTTGTTTTGGATATCTAGGAATTTGTGCTATTAGAAACATGACCAAAGGCACAACGAGTTCAAGCACTGGACCAGCCGCAGGCTTCCAAGCAGCTTCAAATCTGCACATGGGTCAAACGGTCAGACCATGTTCAGCTGTGTCCACGCCTTCATGCCCAGGTAGTGTCTCTTGATGAGCTCCAGCTCCTACAGTGACTGCAAGCAGCTTAGCATAGCTTAGCATAGCTTAGCTATGCCATCGTCAAATCTTCTGCGAGTATCACTGGAAGTTGGCCGAAGCTGATGCCTTCTCTGCCTGTCGCTCTCGTCTCTCTTGATCTGGCAGCTTCCTTGGAGTGTGGGAGACTTTTCGGGGGATTTTCGGTTCAGGCTCCAGGGAGATCATCCAAGATCCAGGACTTGATTGGAATAAGATATGGTTGATTCAATTGGAATATCATATTGGAATAAGATCATCTTGGATATCAACCATATTGGGATATCACAAGATCTTGGACAGTTTGATTCCTTTGATGGTTGTGTTCCCAAGTGTTTCAAGCATCCTGTTTCCAAATTTTCTGCCGAGCTGCAGCAAATTCATCTCTGCCAAAGAACTGGTCTGCATCAAGCCTTCCTGGGGGTTTGGTCCCAGAAACCCGTGGCGTTTCGGACTCCCTGCTGCTGTTCGGCCATTGAAACATCTACCCAAAATGGTGATATCACTGGTATTTGTGGCATCTATCATGGTACCCAACGGAAGAATGCTACCCGAACCCCAGAACCCCAGAACCCCAGAACCTGCACCACCTTTCAAAGGAGACTAACAAAAATCAACCAACGAAAATCTGAATCAACAAAAACAATCTACAAGTTATTTTTGCAAAGTAGGAATAGTAATGAGCCAATGAGAATTGCTGAAATTGACCTGAAAACTCAAGGGCATCTTGTCTTTGGTTTGATATGTTTGATATGTTTAACGAATAGTGTCGCACCAAAACTCTGCTGCCATTCCAACTTCCGGTCCTTCTCTTCCCTTTGCTTCAGCCTTTCCTTTTCGCGCTCCTCGCGTTCACGCTGTCGCCTAACACAAGTGCAACTCCATACAGCTTCAACTGTTTCAAAAGCATTTTGCACTCCAAAAATCAACAAAAATCAACAAATTCAACAGGCAGTTCTTAGGCAAAGGTAGCACCATGGTAGCACCATGGTAGCACCATGGTAGCACCATGGTAGCACCCAATGGTAGCACCCAATGGTAGCACCATGGTAGCACCATGGTAGTAGTTGAGGCATTGGCTCTTCTTCTCGTCGCTTTCGTTCCTTCTCACGCTCTTCACGCTCTCGCTGACCTGAACGTTGGCGAGCCATGGCCCGGGTCTTATTTTGGATGGCGGAACCCATGGAAAGCCATTGGAAACCCATTGGAAACCCATTGGAAAGCCATGGAAACCGCCACAGGCTTTGAAGGATCCAATGCTCTCAGGTTCCAACGCTCGCGCTCGCGCTCAATCTCCTCTTGCAGAAGGAAGTCCTGCAGAAAACGGGACAGCTGAATACAACAAATACCATGGAGCTTGGAACCCAAACTCTCGTGGTCCCAAAAAAATGTTCCTCAGAAACATGGCAGGGTTGACACATGTTGACACATGTTGACACATGTTGACACCTCATGAATCCCTGGCTCTGCAAGGTGTCCATAGCAGAAGCAAGTGGCAAAAGGATGCAAAAGGATGCAAAAAGCATATCCCAAGTACATCACCATGCATCACCATGCATCACCATGCATCACCATTTTTCTGCACATTCATCTGTACAGCTGCAACACCGAGTGAGCCACATCTGCTTTGCAGCCGGCTTCCCAGTCTCAGCTTTCAGATCGAGCTAAAACAGCGGGAAAAAATCGTCAAGGAGAACTGTACTCTCCGAAGGTTTCTTGTTCTGTACTCTTCAGAAGCCTCAACGATTGGCGCTGTTGCTGTCGCTCCTTTGCTACTAGCCTGCGCTTCAAACGACGGGTCTCGGTGCAGCGAACAGCTTCCCAACAGTCCCAAACCACTTCGCCAGTCTCTGGGATGTAGACTTGACCCTTGCTGCCACCCCGTGAAGCTGCCTTTGCATGTACTTGGTCTGGAGAAAATGTTTCAGAAGAGTTGGCCGGTTGAGCAATGAAAAGCGGTGCTACCCGCTCTTCTTTGAAGATAACTCGTGCTCCTCCAACCACTTTGATCTCATCGTTCTTTCGGAATTCCGTGCAGGCATAAACTGGAGCTGGTGCAGCGGCTACAACAGGAGCAGCAGGTCGATGATGATTTCGATGGCCACTTTTCAACGGTGCTGTCACTGTAGCTGCCTTGGGTGCAGCTACTGCCACTCGTGGTCTGGGTGGGGCATCAGGGTCAAGGACTCCACAAATCAACCTTGGAGGTCATGGTGCGCCGATCCATACGGTATACTATACTATCAACCCTGGATAAAACCCTAGGCTCTTTAATTGAGAGAATACCATTTCACGATCAGATCATCACTATTCGTGGAGTACCACCCCTAATAAATAGAAATAGACCATGCTGACCATTAATCCCGGGTTGACATTACAGTAGTGCAACACCAAAAACTGAGGCCAGCACATGTTCGGAGTGTCACTGAAGCCTTTTGAGAGCCAAAGATTTCCTGCAACTGATGGGTTCAATGGTGCTTCAAATCATTTCAAATCTCACCGAACACCGAAGAATTCCGAAGAATCACTGAGCATGGCATTTTTGGATATTTTTGGATGATATCTGTGCAGCCCACCTGGCATCCCAGTGTAGATGCCCACCCCATGGGCAGAACCGTTGGCGACTCTCACACCACTTTTCTGGCCAGGGACCTTCAAACCTGTGCTGAGAATGGAGGGAATGTTGGCCACCTTGGTTCCATGATAGCCATAGTCTGGCACGGCTGAGGTTTCCTTCTGTTCCTTCACGAACTGCTCCTCGAAACAGGTGGATTCATCATGTTCAATGAAATCATCAATTAAAAATGGAGACATGGTATTGAATTATATTGAATATATATATATATTATATATATATATTGAATTGATGGAAAAACATGGTATTGAACCCCAAATCTAAGGGGATCCCAACGATACATTCTTCACCTTTGCCGGGATCGAGATGTTGCTTCCGGTCCTTGATGCCAGGTGCTACTTCTGCCGGTGTCAACTTGTATCCCTTTCCCAGTTCGGCATGAAGGTTTCCAGCATATTGTTCCAGAAACTGCTGTCGCATCTCATCAAAGGCCGCATATTTGGATGTCTTGGCAGCTGTCTGGTAGTCATCAGGTCCCCACTCTTCCATGATCTCCTCCCTGGCAGCCTTCAGGGCTCGATCCTTCACTTCGATTTCAGCATCGCTGGGAATGCGCTGCCGAAGCAAGTGCTGATCAACATGCCAATAACAGTAGAAGTCCTCCTTTTGGGATCCACGTTTGATGACTTCACAGTCGCGGGAGAGGATTGGATCCTCCATGGCCTTTTGGTGCGCGGCATTTTCCATCTGATCCCAGTAATCCGTTTCCGTTCGTTCCATGCCTTCACCAATGCCTTCACCAATGGGAGCCAAAGCAGCATGAAGCACAGCCATCCCAAGGCGAACAGTCTGTGCCGTCTGTGCCTGTGATGTCTGTGCTCGCTGGGTTTCTGTCTGTGTCACCGGTGTACTCAGGGCTTTGTTCATTTTGTTCAACTTCGGCTTGGCGAAATACGCCACGTATTTCTCACTGATGGCTTTGGCCACTGCGGCGCCATTCCTCAACTCATCTCGTTTGGTGGGGGGCAACATCAAAGCTGCGGCCAAATCATCCGCATTTTCCACGAGTTCCATGACATCACAAGCACCTTGTTCTTCACACCATTTCCTCACTGGCTCGAAATAGGCCAACAGAGTCATACTTTGGAGAAACTCCACCAGCCCTGGAAGCCCTGGAAGGCTGACTTGGGATCCTCCATGTCCATGTGATCCATGATGGACTCCACCTGCCGAAAGGTCGCCGTTGTCACCGAAAGGTCCCACCGTGCTGTGCCGCAGCAGCACGGTGCGGCACGGATATCCCACGGGCACATAGGGTGCAGGCACTATTCGACGAGCCGCCATGGATATGGAAATCACAGAAATCACAGAATGTTTACCCCCCTAAAAATGTGTCTTCGACACTGTTGGCATGAGTGCTTCAATATGCTTCAATGTTGTGTTCAGCTTGGCATCAATAACTTGACACGAAGAGTCGAGGGCGGGAAGGCAAACAGCGGCTCAACATGGCTTAAAATGAAAGAGACTGTTCAAATCTGTTCAAATCTTTTCAACTTTCCAAGCTTTTGCAGCAGTTTCACATGTTTCACCAGCGTTTCACCACGTGTTTCACCTTCTCGCAAGCAATACTTTGGAATTCACCAAGTTTGGTCCTTTCTTCGCTTCGAGGCCTCTTCGGCCTGCCGAGTGAGTTGGGACAGCACACAGCTTACCTACAGCTGAATCCTACAGCTTACCTACAGCTTACCTACAGCTTACCTACAGCTTAGCATATCGACTGACCTAGGCAATCATGGCAAATCGAGATTTGGCGCATTTCAGCTGAAATCGACTTGAAACTCATTGAAATTGCTGAACTGTTGGCAGCTGAGAGTGGCTTTGCAGTCTCGGTCCTTCTTCTTCTGCTCAGCCTTTTGCTTGTCTGCTTCTTTTACAGCATTCCTCGGAGATCGGATCGAGAAACTACTGGGATCCTAAAATGGGAACCGAAAAAAACCATGATATACTCCTCAAACAACCATCAAATCATCAAATCAATGGGGAACATCAGCAGTATCCATTTTTGTTTTTTGATTTTCCTCCAAGGGCTTCACTTTTCACGGTCGTTCTTGGACACAAATTTCAGCTTGGGCGCCTTCAGGAGTTAACATCCACACATTTCAAATCTGCTATAATCTGCTATAAAACAAAAACATCTATCTTTTGACTGTTACTATATCATCTATCTATCCTATCCTCTCCTATCCTATCGAATCTATCTAATCTTTCCTATCTAATCTATCTATCTATCTTCTGTCCAAATTTGGCATTGCTGGTGCCTTGTTCTCCTCCTTGCGCTTGGCTAAGACCTGCTCCAGCGACATGACTTCGCCCTTGGAATCGCCGTCGCCCTTCTGTCGCTTGGCATCGGCCTGGGGGCCTGAGCAACAACGATCCATGGGAGATCCATGGAGAAATTTCTGGGGAAAATGATATAGGATACCATGGAGAATACCCTCTGGTTCATGGAGAATACCATGGAGAATACCATTTCAATACCTGGATATATAACTGGTTGGTGGTGCAATAACCCTCTGGTTATGTCAACAGTTTGCTATTGAAAATGGCCCAGTCGAAATAGTGAGTTTTCCCATTGATAGCATGGTGGATCTTTCCATAGTTATGTGGCTGTTTACCAGAGGGTATATAATAAGGGATAATCTTCCATCTGGGGAACTATGGGAAAATGATGATATGCGGGATGGACCAACACAACTAGTGATAAGGATATTCGAGAATCTTAGAACACCGTGGAGAAATGAAGATTTTGATTATAAGTTTGATAAATCTGTTGAACTATGTTAATTAATCCGTGAACCAATCTGCAAACTGGTTTCAATAAAAAATCTGAAATGATAAAGAAATGATACCCTGCTAGCTGAGTGCTGGTCCATCACTCTTTCTTTTTGCGTCCTGCATCAACAAAGAAAGGGACTTGGCGACCACATGGACTGCAAGTGCTAGTCCTCGGCAACCATTCTGCGTAACGGTTTGACCTGCAGGTTCATATCCACAATATCTGTCACTGCAGCCACCGAACATCTACAACTCATATTCGGCTTTAGGCATGTTTCTCATCATTTTTCACATCATTTTCCCCAGTCGAACATATCATCATTTTTTTCATCATGTTCACATCATGTTCCATCATTTCCCCATCATTTTCTCAGCATTTTCACATCATTTCATTTTCCATCATTCCACCATTTTCACATCATTTTCCATCATTTTTCCATCATTTTCACATCGTTTTCCCATCATTTTCACATCATTTCCCCATCATTTTTCCATCATGCTCACATCATTTTCCATCATTTTCCCATCATTTTCACATCGTTTTCCCATCATTTTCACATCATTTCCCCATCATTTTTCCATCATGCTCACATCATTTTCCATCATTTTTCCATCATTTTCACATCGTTTTCCCATGTATTTTGCAATTTGCAGACACACCTCAAGTCGTGGTGCCCCTCGCCAAGCCTCTGCACCGTGTCACCCGTGCCCTCTGCACGGCCACGGCGATGCTGAGCCAAAATGATGTGGCCAGTGAGATAGACATCTGAGAAACATCGAAGAGTATGATGAAATCATGTAATCACATGTGGTCTAGCCAAAAGTTCCCTGCAGCTGATGATGGAATTCCACCATCCTGCTAGGAAAGAAATAATTAATTAGGTTCAGATGCAAAAAGCTCCGATCCCCGTGGTGATCACATGCAATCATAGATTATAATAGGCTTATAATAGGCTTATAGGATCTGGGATATTGTTGAAACATAGCTTTCTAGTATTGAAACATAGCTTTCTAATTCTCTAGGATATATGTTGAATGTTGAGGGATTTTGCAGGATTCTAGTGTCACGCCTACCAAATCCTACACCTTCATGCTGAACCCCCGTTGATCCCACAAGTTCTTTCTAATCTGCCGGATCTGCATCGGATCTACATTTGTAGACACGAGAACCACGGCGAAGTCGCCGAACCCGTGGGCTTAAAAATCCCCACCGTCCCCTCTTCAAGGGCGCGGCTGAGATTCCGTCGGCCACAAGCGCTGCAACCGAAAGGAAAATGATGCACCAGTCCCAGCGGAAGGGACTTGGGCATGCTGGGCATGTTGCAAATTCGCTGCATGCTGTAGCTATGCTGTAGCTAGTTCTCGGCTCCTTGACATCCTTGACTACAGATACAACATGATACAACGTATGAACCAAACAGGTACAGTCCAGCTTCAAAGCCACTACATTTCGCCACGAGAAGCCCCTTGGGAATGTCACTGGTGACTGATGAAGCTCTAAAACGCTCGACTCTGTGCTTCATCGGCTTAATCATCTTCGAAGAATTTGTTGAGATTGCTGCCTCAGCCGGGTATCAAAGCCTCCTGTTTCAGTTTAGAAAGATGTGAAGGATTGTGAATGATTGTGAAGGTCATTGGTGCTACATGGTGCTACATGGTGCTACATGGTGCTACATGGTGCTACATGGTGCTACATGGTGCTACATGGTACACCAAGGTGCTACACATTCTCCACATTTCTCATGGCCTCATGGCACTCTGGGAGGTCAATTTTAGTGGACCTCCATTTCTAAGGCCCCGCACCATCTGATGCCGGGCTGAGGTCGACTTGCAACCTGGAATTTCACTGGATTTAAGAGCTCGAATGTTGAATGTTTCATCCCGGCTGGTCCATGGAAAAAATATGGAAAAAATGAGATTTCTGGATGATGTTCCCATAGAAAAATGACTTTGGCATTTTCATATGTCTCCAGACATTTTGAAACAGTTTGGTTCACGGCTGAGTGCCCAACCCTTTGCCAGAGACAGCCTTCTGCAGGTGGTGCAGCCGGTGCCCAATCTCCTGCAGACATTGAAACTGGCCTTTTGGTGGTGAAAGAACAGGTCTTCATGGTCTGTTGGAATATGTTGGAATATCTTGGAATATGTTGGAATGTTGATTGAACTGATTGTCCGGCATTTTCCAAGATCTATGTTGGTAGCCTTTAAACATACTGCTGATAGTCTCCCAAAATTGGATGGACAGTTCTACGATGACCAATTTGCTTCGTAACCCCGCCTTGGTACCCATGCGACCGGGCGGGCTGCGTCCAACTTTCGGCGTGGATGCAACAAGGGCTTCCCTTTCCTGCCGGCCCAATGACATGGGTTTCCCTGAAAAACTGAAAAACAACCATTTTACTGAAATCCAGTAGCTGGTTATCCTACTTTTCACCATTTTTCACCATTCAGATTGTTCTTTGGGAATCAATCCCCCGTTTTTAGATACACCCAAAAACCAGTCAGTCAAAATCACATCAAATCTTCACATCAAATCTATGCGTTGGAAGATTTTTTTTTGCTGCATACCAATGCCGCATGAGAGTTATGTAGAACTATTTTCGAAATTTATTGCAGATCTCACCTGCTAAAATCTAAAATAGTTTGATAAATAGAGATCAAATAAATCCTGAATTCTTGGGGTCCAAAAAAAGATGAGCAGCCCATCAGTTGCGCAGTTTTCATCCAACAGCTACAGGCCTCCCTGTTCGGAAAGGTGGCTTTGCACACCACCTGAACGATGTCAACTGCCTCCAACTGAGATCCTGAAAATTCCTGGAATTTCCTCTAAACATATCTAAAGTATTCTAAAGTATTCTTTCTAGTCAACAGCATCTTGGACTCTGCACTTTCATCACTTTCCCATTTGCCAATGATGCCAATGTTTGTGACTTTTTTAGTGGCTACTGGCTACTCGCATCTTTCACTTTCTCGAAAAAGTCTCACTATGCCTCGCAGAAATCGTGGAGGTGAACAGAGGCCTTCACAGTGCCACATCCCGAAGCAAAACGAAAAAAGTGTCCGCAGCGTCACGACCACCACACCTGCGCTGTCCCAGAGACTCTGCCAATCATATCCTGGTAGCGAATGGAGGTGGCATCAACATCTGGCAACAACTCGTGGTGCACAGTTCAACACAAACCATGATGTAGGATGGAACATGAACTATATTTGAATCCATTAGGAATCCAACATTTATGATGGTTGATGATCATTTTTTTGAATACTTTTGACACCACCAACCAGTCATTTTTCGAATCAGTTGCATCCATTTTGTTGCAGGTTCTGCGACGCGAACAAAAAGGAGTCCTTCACTTCGTCATCAGAGAAGCTAACTGGAGTGATCTCTCGAAAGGCTGCCTCAATGGAAAGGTGATGGAAACTGGGGAACAATTGGGGCCTTTTTCTGATGTGCAAAAAAAACCTTCGGGGTTTTTAGATTCGAAGAAACATGGCGGTTTCGTGGGAGTTGATTTGGGATGGGGAATTTGCCCAACTCATTGGATACCCAGCATGCCATCCCCCTTTAGATCCAACATTTTCCACCAAGGTTTCGTTTTCGGAGTATCTGAGAGTCTGCGGGGATTGACACAGAACTCAGCAGAATTCAGAAGAAATTCGATATATTTCAGCTGCATTTCAGCTGCACATTTCCAGGCACTTTTCCCTCACCTCTAAGGTGTCGATATGGATAGATTGTGCATCCCCAGCGAAGTAGCGAAAGGCGCACCTTTGCAGTTCCAAATTTCCAACAGATCCAACAGGCTCAACGCAGTGCCATGAGATCTGAGCCGATCTGAGCCGATCTGAGCCGATGACTCCAAATCACCAACCGCTCGCAGTCGATCTGTGCGCAGCGATGCCTCGTAGGCTCTTAGGAAATCCTCGAAGCTGATCCTCAGCTGAGCCCCGACATCGGGTCCCCTGGAGATGGGAACATGAGCCCCACTCAGCCCCACTCATTGGGATAGGGATCCAATGGATCCAACATTCATGAGATGGTCCATTGAGTCCATGGAGTCCATGGAGTCTATGGCGAGTTTATAAATTTACGAGATCGAACCTGACAATGGTCATCGGCGCCGCGGGAAAATCTCGAATCTCGGATCTCGAATCTCGGATCTCGGATCTCGAAGCTCGAAGCTCGTAGCTCGGATCTCGGATCTCGGATCTTGCATCTCGGATCTCGGATCTCGAATCTCGAATCTCGGATCTCGAATCTCGGATCTCGGATCTCGAATCTCGGATCTCGGATCTCGGATCTCGGATCTCGAAGCTCGAAGCTCGTAGCTCGGATCTCGGATCTCGGATCTCGGATCTCGAATCTCGGATCTCGGATCTCGAAGCTCGAAGCTCGTAGCTCGTAGCTCGGATCTCGGATCTCGGATCTGGGATCTCGAATCTCGGATCTCGGATCTCGGATCTCGAAGCTCGAAGCTCGTAGCTCGGATCTCGGATCTCGGATCTCGGATCTCGAATCTCGGATCTCGGATCTT
>Ga0126342_10017769_pt1 | contig 12261 bp, 12 predicted proteins | sample Cyp1metagenome_FD_92528 | JGI IMG/M metagenome (GOLD analysis project Ga0126342, IMG submission 92528) | Coral microbial communities from Lord Howe Island, Old Settlement Bay, Australia - Cyphastrea 1 metagenome | ecosystem: Host-associated > Invertebrates > Cnidaria > Coral ... | reverse complement strand
CAAAAAACATGAACATCCTCGAGTTGAAGAACGGGGATAAACCACGAAAAAGACACAGGGGATTTGACTCAGAATGGAATCTCAGCGGCAGCACATCAGCAGATGCGGGGGATGTGGGTCGCCATGGGTCGCCAACCACCTGGATATCCTTGGATGGGTTTACTGTTCCACTAGCTAAAATTTGGAGATTGCTAAAATATTGCATATGATTTTCCCATATGAAGCGCAATTCACAGGGGATTTTCCTTTGCCATGTTTGATTACCAGGGGGCAGCAGTTTTTCTTTTTTCCCATGGTTTATGGATGACATGGATGATTATGATGATTGAAATGCCAATCCTTGAGGCACTCTCTTGCAGAGTTATTTCAACACCACGCCAGGCCCAGCTTGTGGCCAGTGAACACAGCTGGGAATGTGACTTGTCGCTGTCATGCCAATGGCGATAATGGCGATGTGACCCCATGGCGCTTTCAGATCTATAGTGTACATATAACTATATATATATATATAGTTATTAACAATATAGTTATAGTTAGCTATATAGTTATATATAGTTATTTTTGATCCATAATATATAGTTATCCACTAATCTACCTCAAAATGAATATTATGTTGACACATCCCTAGACCATACACAATTGGAATATCAACTCATCAAGTCAAACGGTTTAAGCCGTACGTCTTGGCAAGTATCTTGTTGTATATATAGATATATGAGTCATGTACACATTCGCTACCCATTACCCACACACGGCTTTGATTGAGAATATGATAGCCCATTTCATATCAGGCAAAGGATCATCATGTTCCCCATTTTGGAATGGCCACAACATGTGGGATATTTATATTACCCATAGTTGGCTAACCCCAGATGTTGTTGTTTAGATCCGTTGATGTTTTAAATGGCAATAGGCACAATGCTTGTATACAATCTGTTATGTCCGGTATGTATTGCAGTATAACTATTGAATACACCATGTGGTGGGGCGTCCAGTTATGTTGGATTAGAAACACCATTTACAGTATCCCAAGGCCATAAACAACTACCCTTTGGGGATGGTCTATACTGCATAAATCTTGTGATTTTAGGGATGGTTGATTATTGGCTTTACCGTACCTTATCTACCACAAACTAACCTATAAACTAACTATGGTGACATTTAAGCCATATTATTTTTCTAGTTAACCAACATATCACCAGCATTTTGTACAAAATGTCATAAATCCACTTCGCCAACCGCAGCCATGTGCTGCCGAGGTATGACCTCCAGCAACGTGCTGAAGTTCCTGAAGGCCTTGCAAGGTGAAGTGTCAACGTTCCTTGGATTTTTCGATTATTTTCCCAGCTATCAACCTGTCATCTTTGATCAAAGCTTGGGGATGTTCCATGGAGGATTTAGGGGATTTTTTTTCTGAGCCATTGAGGGGATTTTCCATTGCCACCTTTTACTACCAGAGGGTACATCGTGAAAGACCACCTAGTGGTGAATGGAGGGAAAGTTTTGGAGCTAGGCTGAGCTAGGGGTATTCATGTTCCCGTTTTGAAATGGGGAGCCCAGGAGCTACTTAGAGTTTCCCGACCACATGATAGTTTCTATACGGTGTACCCATATACTCACACATGTATCACATGTGTTTATCTCCCTTTCTCCCTCTCTATAATATACACATATATATTACATACATATATATTACATACATACATACATACATACATACATAACATAACATAACATAACATAACATAACATAACATAACATAACATAACATAACATAACAATACATACATACATACATACATACATACATACATACATACATACATACATCCATCCATCCATGCATCCATGCATGCATGCATCCATACATGCATACATACACACACACATACATACATACATACATACATACATAAATACATACATACATACATACATACATACACAGATCTCTCTATCTCTACAGATATGACACACACACATATATATATATATATAAAATATACATGTGCATGTCTATATGGATATATGTATGGGTGTTCTCATTGTGGGCATAGATTTGATTTTAAATGTGTCTATGCATATTATACAGACATCTAGACATCTAGATTCATCGGATAGGATCAACTCAGATGGGGACTCCGCGAGGCAAAAACGGGTATGTTATGGGGATTCCCCCAGCAAAACCAGGAATGGTGATTTATAGATATTTTATAGTTAGATTAGAACCCATTAAAATCCATGAAAATCCACTGAACTCCGGTTTTCCATAAATCTAAAAGCTGGTGGCACGCCCCAGGCTGCGGCGGGCTCTACCAATGACGCTGAAACTGCACCGAGCTGGTGGTAGTTTGGGAGGATCCCCTGCCCCAACAAAAATCTGAAACAAAACCTTCATAAGGTGGTAAATCCAATGATCAACCTACTATTTCGGGTTGCTTTATAGATGTTGAAACCAACTTTTTTTTGGTCAAAAAAGGGGATGCTACAGATGCTTGGGTTTACCTCATGAAAATTGGGTGGCCTTAGCCTTAGATCCAGAGCATTCAGAAACATGATGAATCATCAACATCATGACTAATTACCCTCTGGTAAACTAACATAGCTATGGAAAATCACTATTTTTAATGGGTAAATCCACTATAAATTGCCATTTTCAATAGCTATGTTAAATTACCAGACGGTAATTATCCGAAATATCATGAACGTAATGAATGTGATTATGATGATGGTGATGATGATGGCCACGAATGATACCAATTACATTCTAATTACTACTAATAATAGAAATCTTAAGACAACAACGATCATCAACAACACCTACAGGTCTCATACCGATGTGTTGCGCCACCAGCTCAGTTTTTCGTGGGCTCAGGAGCGACGAGGTGCATGCCTTGCGAGAAGTCGTCAACTCCATGCAAGGCGGCGGTGGAACATCAAAAAGGGGGATTCACCATGAAAAAAGTTTTTTTTTTTTTTTAAATAATATATATATATATAAGGATAACATGGTATATATATATATATGTACATGTACGTGTACATAGAATATAAAGATATAAATATATGTACATATGTATTTGTATACACATCGGGGATATAGTGGATTTACCTTCCAGAAGTTAGCATTTTGTGATTTGGAACACCCACCAGAAATATAGATAATGTTATAACTTAAGTACCTCCGGTAGTCAAACATGGCTAGGTGGGATTTTCCTGCACATGTGCATTTAAACGTGAAAATCATCTATAATGAATGATGGATTTCTATTGCCAAGTTTGACTTATATGCATGGGAAAATGATGAGGATAGAATGGGAATATGAATTAATGGGGATGTAATAGGATATAATGAGATATAATGAGATATTATGGGATATCCCTTTTTAGTAAGATACAACCAGCAATACGAATCTGGGTTTGTCCAGAAACCCGGGACAACCCAAATTGTAGCCATTTGGCCATTTCAACTGAACATATGATGATTGAGCAAAAACAAATTGGGGTACATCCTATTCTCAGACATCCCCAATTCGGCGGTGTGAGATGTATTTTGCCAAGTCAGAACTAGGATGCAAATCAAGTTTGACAATAATCGGCAAAAGCAAGAAACAGGTGTAATGGAATGGATGGACTGGGCCTGGTTCAGCCTTGCGATACAAAGAACCACAGGTCTCATTATGTTTACTCTTGAACCACTCAACGTGAGAGCTTCACACAAGGTGGACTTTCACCCTTTTGCAATCTGGACATATTGCAATTTTTGGCAGCTGCTATGGTTTTAATATGTTTTCAATTTTTGGCAGCTGCTATGGTTTTAATATGTTTTCATTTTGTTGCGACATGGTGGTTGCTTGTGTTTCACCCTCCAGTCAATGCCAGTAAATTGACATTTTGTGATATGGAACACCCACCCGAAAGGTACTTGTAGAACATTTTCTTTCCGGTTCACCGCTTTAACCAGATCTAACCCCTAAAAAGCGATAGAACAGCAATTTACCACTAGATAATCCACTATTTTCTGCATTTTTTTGAGGGTTTGCCATACTAATAATGGAGTTCGCAAAGAACATGTGATTTAGCGAAGAATGGCCGGTTCCGGATGAACGAATTTGGATCAACCACCATTTTTTTTTTGGTGGCGATCTGAAGTGCCAATCTCCGGCGCAGGCTCGGTTGATCTGATGAAGAACAAAACGCAGGCCATGGAGACGCTTGGATTGTCAGGCGCAGAATCATCCATTGGGGTGGAACCCCGGTGAGAAATTATGATAGTATACAGATCTATACGGCATACACGAGTAATAAAAGAAGAGTTTTGGATAATCAAACTGTAATCAACCAGTTTATTTTCGTTCTTTCGTTCTTTCTTTCGTTCTTCCTTTCTTTCTGATGGCGATGGCGCTGGCTTTGGAGATGGCGATGGAGATGGCTTTGGAGATGGCGATGGCTTTGGCGATGGCTTTGTCGATGGCTTTGTCGATGGCGATGATGGCGATTATGGCGATGATGGCGATGATGATGATGATGATGATGACGATGACGATGACGATGACGATGACGATGATAAACAACAATGGGATTTTAGAGTATTCCAGCCCGAATTTCGCAGGGAAAGTGCCTGTGGTTGGATAATCCCCCATTTTTCTGGACATGCAGATGTGGTCGCAATGTTCCTTTAGGAATCATTAGTGTGGAACTTTGCAAGCGGAATGGTGTTTTGAGCCAAGGCGGAATTTGCGGGATGTCAATGGACACATTGACTCCAGTCACTCCAGCTTAATGGACAAGCAGACACGATCCTTGGCACATCTTTGCACTGCATCAAACTCCTGAGGGACAGACGAGTTTCATCCGACAGCTGAAAATACCAAGGAATGGAATCCGCAATGGGCCACTCAATTGGTAACTCGACAGTCAAGTGTTGATGCTCCTCGAAGCGTTGGGAGAGTACCCTCCGGTCAAACCTTGCTGGAAAATCACCAATTTCGAGATGATGTTTCCATTATAAAGCATTTATTATGGGATTTCCCAGCCATGTTCGAGTACCGAAGGGTATGCAGTGGAAACCAGTCCAGTTTGGCGCTGGTCCACCCAGGAGGTCAGATAGGAGGTGATGTCTGAATTTGGTGATTCTCCGGCAATCCATCCGGGCGAAGTTCCCAATTTCAAGTGGTAAACATTAATATGTAAACATCATAGATAATGAATTCCTCAATAGTGTTCAATATATCCCTACATTATCATCCCTAGAAATCTCCATTTGAAATAATCCTTCAAGAGTCTAGAGCTGTGGGATTTTGTTTGCCCCATCACCCAGCCAGTTGGTGTTGGTTCAGGCACGGAGCTGCCCGCCATCCGTTCGGACCTGAAGGGTCTTGAGCGAGCCGCTCGGAAAAGGTGGGAAATTCAGCAAAACAAGGGGGTTCTAGAGGTTTTTGGAGGATTTTTCCATTTTCCAGAATTATCCACATTATGAACTGATGTTTCTCTAGCAGATTCTACACGGGTCTTGAGCCTTGACTTAAGTATTGAGTCACATCATCTTCTTGAAGGGGCATCTTGAGTCGTGCCCGTCATGTAAGACTCAGTTGTGTGACATCAGCGGGGTGAGTGATGAGCGCCTGCCACATAAGATGTGCCTTCCCCCCTGTATCATTATTTAATGGGGGTTCCAGTGAGTTTTTTTTGTTTTGTGGTTTCAAAGGTCTTGAATTAATCCCAACTTGGGATGATCATCCAGACATTTTTTGGGTCACAACCACCATCCAACCATGACTTGTCGGAGTTGGGGCAGTGCCTTTCATCACTGAGGATCTGCGGCTGAAACAGGATAGCTGGCTGAAAGAAGCTGGCATGAAACTGCAGTTCGGCGCAAATCAGGAGGAAGATGGGTGATGCATATGATACATCATGGGCACACAAGCATACATGTTATGGGCTTAATGCTATACGGTAGTGCATGTGTTTGTGTATGCCCATACAATATACAATTTAATGGCATACCATGTTATGTGGGGAACATATAACATAAATTTTAAATATAATGCGCCATATAATGATATAGATATATACACATGTTATATATATACACATGTTATATATATATACATTACATAGAATATATATATATATACATTACATACAATAGATATAACATACACACATATGTATATATATACATGATATAACACATATATATATATATATATAATATAACATACAGATATAATATAACATATACATACAATATAACACATATTAATATAATATATTATATGAGCAAGGGTCAAAAGATGGTATGTAGAGATTTTGTATTCGGCCGCCGTCACTTCTAGAAATGTGTGATTTCCTGTGGGAGCGATAGGGGACCTTGAAGAGTGATACCCCCTTAAGTAATGCAAATATGTTGTCATGGCAACATGCGTGCACTTTCCAGAGGTTTTGGAGCAAAACTTCTGACACCTGCTGTATCTCAACCAGCAAGACACCCACACGCTCTCACCAAGACATTCTCTCTCTCTCTCTCTCTCTCTCCCTCTCCCTCTCTCTCTCTCTCTCCCCCTTTCTATCTTTCTATCTCTCTCTTTCCCTCCCTCCCTCCCTCCCTCCCTCCCTCCCTCTCGCTCTCCCTCTCCCTCTCCCTCTCCCCCTCTTTCTCCCTCCCTCTCCCTCTCTCTCTCTCCCTTTCTCGCTCTCCCTCTCCTTTTCCCTCTCCCTCTCTCTCTCTCCTTCTCTCCTCTCTTACGCACACACGCACACACCCGCACGCACCACACCTGAGCGCACGCGTACAAATGATTTGAAGATGTGCAAGAAATAATCGTACATGCTTTCTTCTTCCCATGTCTGTCTTCAGTGTGCAGACAACAGCTGCAAGAAGCAGATCAGGCGATGAGTAAGCGATACCCCAAATCAGCAGAAGTAGACAGACCCCCAGACTTGGGGAGAAGACGGCAGCTGCTTCCGGACTTTGAAGAGCATGGCAGAAAGCATCTTGTGGCGGCTTGTGCTCGCAAGTGCGTCCTTCAAGCCAAGTGGCGGGCATCAGCGACACCATGATTTAGTTCCAGCTTCTCTACCAACTTTGAGGGGGAAAGCGCCTTGCATGGCTACAAAACTAGTCCCTAAATAATTTATATTATACATCTCACTGACAGAGTTTGACAGAGAATCGTGGATGCCTGCCTGAACATGTATGTCATGCTTCATCATATTTAGCAAAAGTGAGCTCCCACTGTGTGAAACGATACGGAACCTTGAGAAGCGATACCCCTAAACTGATGACCATGGAGTCAATACCATGTTTAGACCGTCGCACATATATACAATAATATAATATATATAATATAGCATATACATAATGTAATATATATATAGATATATATTTAACATAGCATGTGTATAATGATATATATATGTGTGTGTATGGTCAGAACCGACCTCTCATATATATATATATATATACTTGCATACATATATATCTTCTTGGACTTTATATACTCTTCAACTTGCTGTATATACAATCTCTACCTACATATGGTCAGCGCCGCCCTGACCAGGTGGTTACTTGTCAGGTGCTTCGCAGGGCAACACTCACCAACAACTGATAAAACTGCAAAAACTGAAAAAACGGAAAAAACTTGAAATTGTTTTTTCAGTTTTTCAGTTTTTTCAGTTTTGTTCACCAGTTCCTTATGGCCGGCCATTCGCTAGCCTTCCCGAAGTCATCCAGCTTCAACCTCCAAAACTGCATGGTAACTGTCTGCGTTCAAAGCACCCAACTGCATTGAAAATGTGCTGATTCTCCGGAGCTGTCTGCATTTGCATTGCACCTGTCTGTCTCTACTGCAGCCACGTCTGTTCTTCTCGACTTGTCTATCCCTTGTTCGCAGTTCCCTCGGCATGGCACAGGTTGCGGAGGACATGACCTTCAATGATTTGGAAGCTGCCTGCGACGGAGATTTTTTTGCTGCTCGCTTTCAGCACCTTTTGTGCCCGCGCTTTTGCCACGTGGCAATTGGAGCCACGTGAGCTTCCCAATGTCTGAGTGCACCGATGCAGACAATCCCACGGTGCACTTGCTCGAGGTCATCGCCGGGCACATTATGAACATTTCCTTCGAAGATCTTGGTGGTCACTACAAGCATGCTGTCAGCAACAAGGACTTGCAGCTGCTTCCTTCTCCCTTTGGTCCCAAGGTGCCTGTGTCATCAGATGTCAAGCTCCAGCTAGTTGTGACAGAGGAAAATGATGGAACAGTCACCATTTTGAAGCACTACCAGTTCCCAAGCAAGGCTAAATTCAACCTCGTCAAGACCATTGCCACTGGTACTTTGCACCGGCCAAACTTCATGAGCAAGAAGCCAATCGTGGGGAAGAAAATTCTGCAATACTGTCCGCAAGGTATGGCCGAGTCTTCGATTTAGCCACCGAAAGCATGTCCTCGAATTCGAAGCACTAGGCCTTTGAAGAGCTGGATGATGATGCCTTGGAACTTGGTGGCTTCAACTTCCTACGCAAAAATGCTCCTCGAAGTGGAAGTGATCTGCAGCGACTGGCATGGCAAGCCGAAGAAGTTCGCAAAAAAACTCCCCAATCTATGGCTGGCCTCTGAGCTTGGTGGAGAAGTCGTTGCGGTGCTTGTCTTCCGATGGTGCACTTGCACGCAAAGAGTTCGATTGGCCTTTTCCTCTGACCGAGAAGTTTTACCACAAATTAAATGGATCCTGGAGAAATTGGAGGGCATTTGGAACATTTGGAACTTTGATGTGGCTTCCTTAGTCATGCTTGGAGAACCATGCGCAGGAAAAAAAGTCCATTGGGCCGTAGCATTCTGATGGCGCAGTGCCGCTACAATCAAACAAAACTCCAGCGTGAGGCGTGAGGATGCTCCATGTCTTCGCTGCACGCCCGAAGTTAACTTTCTTGGTGGCGAATCAAGTGTTGTGAAAATGGGTGATTTCTTGGACGACCCTGAAATGCAGCATGTAGGTGTCAAAATCTTGAAGTCATTCTTGGACGTTGGCTTGTTCGAGGCGATGGCTTGGGCGCGTTGGGGCGCATCCAAGTGGGTACAAAACCAACCCCGGGCCATTGCTGCGAATGCATATGATGCTCGTGTTGATGAGGGTCACATCTTGGTACCGCACCTGCCTTTCAAGGACTTTTGGGAGATGATCCGCCCAGCTGTGTCTGAGAATGCATCTCATGCAGATATCAACGCAATCCTCAAACGAGCCGTCTTCATCGTCGTGACCAAGAAGTTCCTCTACTTCAGGCCTGATGGTGTGAACGAGGATCCAGTTGCGCGCATTGCTGTGGAGAGCCCAGATTTTTTGACAAGCCAAGGTAAGGAACTCTATGGTTTGTTCAAGGCCAACAAGAAGACTTTCCCACCCGACTTTCAGGAGGAGGTCAAGAAGGAACAGGCTTGGGTGTCTTTGCTTAGCTGAGAAGGAGCGCGAAAAAATGCAAAAAGCTCTCTGGGGCTCCGGTCCGGCTACCACATGCCTCCAGAAAGCTCGTGACGAAGCCAAGGCCGCAGAGGAGGACAAGGTTCAAAAACATAGCATCCCCTTCGTCAAAATGGAAATGCAAGAGTCTCTTGTCTACAATTAGAAAATGTGGTCGCAACCTGTCATGCTTGCATTCCTTATTCCTTTCCTCTCACCAAGTTCCATTCTTGTCCCCTAATTCTCTGCCAAGGTACCAGGAGCGCATGCCTGCTTGGCTCGGGAAACACGCAATGATCCAGTGGATGTGGACCAAGATCGCTGCACATGTGAAAAGGGAACGCCTTGTCTTCCAGTCCCTCTGCTCGCACAGTGCCGTCATTGATCTCAGCAGCCCTACCCCTTCTCCCAAAGGAAGAAGATGTCATCAGCAGCACTGGCAGTTAATTAATCCTGACAATTCTGAGCTTGGCTTTTCTTCTGACCATGAAGAGACCTTCAATGGTCGAACTTTGGAAGAGGATCTGGAGCAGATGATGGAGGAGGAAGGCTTCACTTTCCACGAGACTGGCTTGGAGTGAGAGCTTAGTGTGTGTGTGTGTGTGGCAAGTTCTCTTGTGTCATTATAAAGGACATTCACGACGCTTGTGTCTGTACCTGCATCGACCGGCAGCCATGCCAATGGAAAAATGTTGTCTTGGGTGCTGTGCCTGTGTTCTTCTCCTGTTGTGGCTTCCCAGTTGGGATCCGTGGTGCGTCGTTGTCAGTTGGGGCGACCTGGCTGGCTCGACAATCCTTCGCTCCCCGGTGGATTGCCTTCACAGTTGCTTCACTCACTATTGCATTCCTAGGCTTCCCGGTTGGGATCCCTCTTGCGTCGTTGTCGGTTGGGGCAACCTGGCTGGCTCGACAATCCTTGGCTCCCCGGTGGATTGCCTTCGCAGTTGCTTCACTCATTATTGCATTCCTAGATACATTGCCGATGTCAATGACACCTCTGTTCCGATCCATCGTGTATATGCTTGGTAATGTCTGCATTCACTCTTGTCTTGCTGCCTTGGCCTTCAAATGTCACAGTGCCGTCCTGTTAGATTCATTGCGATACCTCACCAGCTGTCATTTAGCTCACAACCATAGCAGAAGTAGTCTTGTGATTGTAGCTGTCATGCCGAAGATCCCCATGAAATATCGTGCGCCCTCTGCGTGGCCTATGCCCAAAAGAGGCAAGGTGAGAGCTAATCTCAAGAAGCCTGCTGCAGCTACGAAAAGAGCCAACAAGAAAGCTTCAAATGTCCCGTACACTCGTGTTAAAGGATTCCGGACGAAGTTCTACAAAGAACGTGTGCGCTAGTGTGTCTCTATCCAAGCACTCACAAGCATGAATCAGCAAAATTGATTCAGCAGAAATTGACACAAGATACTCGTAGCATCTTGCAAGTGTGGACTGGAAGTCCTTGTCCCCATTGTGCGGCTGGGCGTTTGGGTCCTTTGACTTACTTTCGACAGAAAGAAGTCTGGGTCCATCGCTGCTCGCGTAAGTCGTGTCAAAAGCGCGTCCAGCCACACGACTCTCATCCCATCTTCTTTGGTGGAAGTGGCAATGCCTTCATTCCGTTGGCTACCAGGCAGCCATCCTCCTGTGTGCTGTAGCTGGTGTGCCTGTAGCATCAGTGCCATCCATTCTGGATATGGATGACAAGGCAGTGTTCCGCATCTATGCCAACTTGGAGGTGGCCCGTGCACGCCATATGGAGATGAAGGAAAAGAACATCATCTATGACAAGGCACAGAAGTGGTGTGATGTCGAAGCAGACGAAGTGGACTTGGGCAAATAAGTCGTCCGACGTGGTCGCCCAAAGACACTGAATCTGTTCCGCTTGCAGCCTTCTCCAACGAAACCACGCTCACCTGGCCCTGGTCCCATCCGTCGCAGAGAGTGGCTGCCGATTGCAAAGAAGTACCTGCAGGACCGACAAGTAATTCTCCACACAGACGGTGCCAAAGCATATAAGTAAGCTTGCATTGTCGGGTGTCATTCACGATGTTGTACATAAGAAAAAGAAAGTCTCTGTGAATGGCAAACAGACTTGGGTGAGACCGCATTACACAAAGCTTTGCACCCACACCTTGCCAAATGGCAAGAAAATTCGTGTGAAAGCAGGCGCTCAAGTCATTGATCGCTTCTGGGGACATGTCCGTGTGTACTTGAAACATTCACCTCGCCGTGTCGGGTCTTGAGCATTGAAACACAAAATCCGCGCGGCCCAGTGGACTGGCATAAAGGTGATAATTTTTGGACTGCAACGGCAAAAATGCTGCAGGACTTGCACAGATAGACAAGATGACCGGCTGCCGAGGAAAAAAGTGTCATTTTGTTACACATGCACGTCCAATCTATTCACATCATTGCACTGTATCTTTCAGCCTTGTCTGCGCAGTGGCTTCCTGGCTGCTCTGGCGCAAATTATCTGCTTTTCTACGGCTGACGGAAACGCAGATAGAGAGCATCGGGAAGACATGGTGGCCAAGGCCAGTTTTGGGCTGGTGTCCTTCTTATACTGTATACCAGACGACTCATCTGTATTTTGGGGGCCGGCCAAAATGCAGATGGAGTTTACCGCAAAGCTCTGCTGTCATTTGCTGGCTTCAGGTCGGGCATGCAGTCTCTGGTGCCCGTAAACTTGAGAACATTTGACCAGAGATACCTGGAAAAGGCTCGTGTTGGTTCAGCCTTGTCTGCGCAGTGGCTTCCTGGCTGCTCTGGCGCAAATTATCTGCTTTTCTACGGCTGACGGAAACGCAGAT